>JACLAB010015414.1_pt1 | contig 40098 bp, 51 predicted proteins | sample 8027921 | NCBI WGS metagenome assembly JACLAB01 (sample SAMN15725117, study PRJNA655200) | protist metagenome | isolation source: fluorescence activated cell sorting (FACS) single amplified genomes of... | place: USA: West Boothbay Harbor, Gulf of Maine | collected 2000-07-19 | reverse complement strand
TAATACAGACATAGCCCTCATTTGATTCTTGTGTCCATCTTCTAAAGCAATATCAAAGACCTTTTGAACCAAATCAAGCGTTTTTGGATGGTTTCGGATCAATTCGCCAAAATTCGAGGCAGATTTCCCTGATTTATTACCGGATTGACCTTTTTTAAACTTCGCCATAAAAAAATTCCTGCACTCGCTGTGCTTCTAAATAGTATAATTTGTTGTCATAATATATAAAGATACAGACTAAGTACGTGATGTCATTTGTTTATTTCTCGAGGGTAGGACGTACAATGTAACGTTTAAACGTAATTAATACTTGTATACTAAGTATACTTTGTTTACTTTGTATCGTTCGTTATTAGTGTTTATTGAAAATTTAGGTTAATCGGTTGGTTCGTGAACTAGCACCTGCAATGCGTGAAATCAGGGCGATCAACTGAGTATGAGTGGACAGAATCCAACATATTTCGAGTAAAAAAACGTAAACAGGATTACACTCTATATATGGGAAAGTGACCTTGTGTAGCTTTAAAAGTAGGAATTGTGCCGAAATTCTAGCAAGGGTGGTAGGTGGTAAGGTCGCCAAATATACAGAGAGTTTTAATGAGCGTTTTAATTTTGATCCGGTGCATGGTTGTAAGACTCTTTCGCATTAGGCAAGGACAGCCGGTAGTTCGATTCTACCCCGGATCACTACGTACATAGTACGTTTAAACAACACTAACAAAAAAAGGTAAAGGTAAATTATGAAATATAAAAATCGTGAAAAATGGTTAATGGATTTTGCTAAGGAATGCGTGACATTGTTTGCAGAGTCAAAGCACATGATCGAGTTCCCAAAAGGGATTAAACTAAATCCTGATAGTATCAAATTCACTTGTGGGTTTCCTCCAAACATGAGAGAAAAACAATCCATGATGGGCAAGAATAGAAGATATTCTGCGAGAGGTGTATGCTATCCTAAAGCACAGGACGTAGATAAAAAAAATCATATCTTCATTATACCTGATCATTGTCATCAAAATGATGTAGTTCAACTTGGATCTACTACAATACATGAAATGATTCATGCTGTTGATGATTGCGATAGTGGACATGGTAAGGCGTTTAAAGATATGGCGGTAGCAATTGGTTTTATGACAGGCAAAAAACCTAATGGTGGTAGCTACAGCATGAGATCAACTGAGGCTAGTCCTAAACTTATTAGATGGATCAAGAAAACAGCTAAAAAACTTGGTGCATTCCCACAGAAAAAATGGGTTCACAGAGGCATAAAGCAGACTACTAGAATGATAAAATTAGTTTGTCCTGATGGAGCATACTCTTGCGAATCGATAGTTAGATTGTCTAGAAAAGCATTACTAAGTGGTGCACCGATCTGTGGCTGTACGTCTGAAGAAAGAATACAAGAAGTCGGTCTAGAACAATGTCGGATGGTTGAGGATTGGATTCCGGGGCAATGATAAACGCACTTGAAAAGATAGCACAATATTATTTGATGTTGTGCTGTCTTAACCTACTAGTTCAATTTGTGGTTTTCCTGATCACAAAATAGATCATATGGTATTTAGGCAGGTTCGATTCCTGCCTGATCTACTACGACTTCATGTCGTTTAAACAACACAATCAATAATAAAAAAAAGGTAAATATATGCAATTAATGACGAAGACTATTCAACGAACTATTCCATTTCTCTATGGTACAGAAAACGTACCTCTTGAGGATAAAATGCTCAGAGCAAAGTTGTTCTGTCCTTGGAATAATGCAAAGTGGTTTATCACAGAATTTGATCCAAAGACTAAAGAATGTTTTGGTTTTATCATGGGCTCAGTAAATGAGTGGGGTTATTTCAGCTTAACTGAACTAGAGAAAATCAAAGGTCAATGGGGTATGCAAATTGAGAGAGATTATCACTTTGAGCCAAGAAAATTTGGATCTGTTTCAATCGATAAAATGAGGATGGGATTATGAAAAAAAGTAACCATGATCTAGACGATCATATGTGCGTTAGCTGTTGCGGTTTCTTTCCAAAAAAAGAGATCTCAACTTGGGATGATGAGAAGTTTTGCGAACAATGTTGGGACAACATTACAATCTATAAAAAGAAAGTAAAACTAACCGGAAATATCCGAGAAGTAAGCTAATTAGTACGTAGTTAGAATCAACCCTGTTTGGAATTTACCAAGGCTCGTTTCCTTGGCAGGGTTCTACAGCAATAACGCTGTTTAAACAACACTAAAAAAAGGTAAAAATAATATGGAATTTACAGCAACTGAACATTTCACATTTATATCTAAACCTGTATTTCAAGATTCATTTTTCATACATCCAATTCAGGATATGGGAGATGATTTTAAAGGTTTTGAGATTAACCCATTTACTAAAGATAATATACAAGTATATGATCGCATAATAAGTACCCTCACGTATAAGATTAATTTGCGTGAGTGGGATATTGAAGGTCGTAGATCACGTATCTCTATTGGTGGAGAGTATGCTTTAAATAGAGGCAATGATGTTCGAATACTTGATCAGAGCACTTTTCTTCGATTAGTTAGGTATGTTACTAACGATCTAATTAATCCATACGTTAAAGATCTTGTAGCTAAATCTAAAACTAGGCTCATTTTTAGGGATGAAGACCTAGAAGAATCTGCTAGGAATTACGTAGAGTGGCAACTAGACAAATTCTTAGAATTTGAAACACTTGATCATGGAATTGAACAGGAATTGTCAGATAACTAGAACCTAGTATATAATCTCTGAATGGTTGCACGTTGGTTCGATTCCAACGCAGAGATCTACAGCAACTATGCTGTTTAAACAACACGAATAAAAAAGGTAACTATGATAAAAATAAAAAATGAAGAAGTGTTCGAGTTCGGAGATTTTCGATTTCCGGGTGGGCTACACGTGAAAGATAAGTTCATTCCTGATCTGTTTGATACGATCAATTTTGAACGTGCAACTGAGACTTTCTTTGATGAAATATATCACAGATTCAATGAGGGCGAGTATAAGATCGAAAAAGCAAAAAAGGGATATAGATCTTATCGTTTATGGATTAAGGCTCGTAGCAGGATTGATGAATCATGGCATTGGGCAATTTGCAAGGATAGTAAGATGTGGGACAGGTTAGATCATAATCTTCTCAGGCTCTTTGCAGAAGGTCTATTTGAAGAGTTAGTCGATTATCACAAGGTCGAGGATAGCGTAGAATCACAGCAGATTTGCTATGGTATAGCAAGGAAATCGCTAGATCGTGCTGTTAGGGATATCAATAAAAAATCAGGTAACTACGAAGTTGTATCTGCTGTTGAGAAACCTGCTTATTGGGAACTTGGAAGTGGAATAGGAGGAGAAATATAATGGCAGGATTAATTCATTATAAGTTTGACGAAAGAACGATTGAGTGGATGATGCTTAGATCAGGAGAAGTAGATCTTCCGAGAGATCCTGATAATTGGTATAACCTAGCGTACAGGTCGGTTAGATATGACAACACAACCAACAATTGGCAATACTATATGCGAAAAGTTGGCGGTCAGCATTTTGCTGTATTGTTTAAACATACTGATCTTAGAAAAGTTATAGAATATACGAATCAAATTCACAAGATAGACGATTCAATAACTCCTGAGTACAAGCCTGAAAAATCTCCTTACGAGGTTTTACTAAGCTGATCATAAGCCCTGTTTGGAATATACGAAAGTTCGATTCTTTCGCAGGGCTCGAGGTGACTAACATGAGATAAACAAACCAAATAAAAGTCCTCAAAAAAAGAGGCACTCCGCAAACCCGGCATGGTGTTTAAACAGGTTCGTTTCCTGTTCCGGGTTCAATGGCAATGATGCCATATACAAAAAAAAGGTAACCATATGATAGATAATACTACCATCACGTTTAGCGATGTTCATATGTCCTTAGAAAAACTACAAGAAATTGTAGGTGGCTATATAGGTATAGTCAAACTTTCTGATGGCAGAACAATGATCGTTGATGAAGAGGGTTTATTGAAAAATAAGCCTATAAACAAACCTGCTACTGAACTAGCACAGCCATCAATACATTCAAACGATTACATCGTTGGCAATGTTGTTGTACTAGATAAGGGGGTTTTCAAATGAAAGACGATATCAGAATGCCTATCGTGAGAGAACTATTTCCTGAAGGACGTAAAGTAGTTTGGAAAGGTTGGGGTAACAAAAACCTCCCATTCTATGTATCAGACACAAATGATATGTTCGTTTTATATGGCGATACGTTTCTGCAAGTAGCTTACGTTTACACAGATGATAATAGAACTCCTCTCTTCGTAAAAGACAAAGCGAGCGTGTTTATTGCCGATGATGTGAAGGTTTACTGCGAATTTGGGTTTGAGGCTGAATATGAGAGATAGAAATGCATACCCAAAAACAGCAACACGTAGAAGATTCGCAGAAGAATGGGTTAATGCTAGTCCGCATCATATTTGGATTAACAAAACCGAGATTCAGCGAGTAGGAGATAAATGGTGGAATCCACCTAGCCACTTTACAGATCTAATTAAGTTATTTGTAGATATAAAATACTTAGTTAGAAATGCATCAGGTGTTAAGGGTTCGCCTTGGAAATGGGCTTGTGAATATAGAGTCATGTCAGATATTCGTGAGTTTCCATATAACCCTGAAAACAGGATAAGATCGGTAGCGAAGGAAAGTAAAGCAAGTTGATGATAGATAACCTAACCCTCTCCCTTGAGTATTTTTGGCTTTGGCTCAGGGGAGAGTTTTCATATAAAGTCTTGAAAGTGAGGTTAAAAGTAATATGGCTAAACTAAGAGAGTTTAATCCTGAGACAGAATACGCTAAGAAAAAGATTGATGATATTCAAGTTATAAAGGTCGAGATGACAGAACTTGATAAACGTCAATTCAAATCTACTGCGAGTCTGTTTGGTAAAACTAGTCAGCGATTACTTGGTCAAATCGTAAGAGATTTCTTAAGGAAGTCATAGCGTTTAAACGCAATTGCGGCAAAGTACCAGGAATCGTTTAAACGTAATCAAAAAAGCCCTTGGGGATTAATTTCCTTGAGGGCTTTTTTTTTGTTTCATTTGTCAACCTAATCCTCTCGTCCTTTCAGAGTCGTTGAGAGATTAGTTTTTTTTTGTTTCGTACTAACCTAGCATATAAGCAAACGCCAACCCACCTATACGTTCGGTTCTTTTTTGGGATCTTTTAACTTCCCAAACTTTGCGACCTCATGGTATTTAATTCGTAGTCTTCTTAAGAGATCAGAATAGCGATCAGGATTGAGCGAGACAATCGATCTAGTATGTTTCATATCAACACGTAGAACCCATATACATTTTCGAGATCCCATTAGATCACAGGCTTTATTCCAACGCAGGATCATATCTGTAAACTGAGGATAGTCTCCATAGTATTCCCCACTAAAAAACTCAGACATCTCATCTCCTAATTCAGACATTGTTTAAACACTCTATACAAGTTTTATTTTCCTTACCGATCTTTGGAAAATCATAATAATAATTAGTCTTCTTTACAGCATCCCACCAAACTTCTTCAAAACAACAATCACAACTAGGGCAATATTTCACAGATCTATCAGTAGGTACTTTCTTAGGCGACTTGACCATTTTAGTCCTACGTTTCTTTCGGTACTCTTTGTTTAGTAGTTCAATTACCCAATCGATTCCCAATTCACTAAGATCCTCGCCACCCTAGAGTTAATTATTATCTTACCCATTTCTATTTGCTGTTTCTTGAGTCTTCTATTTCTTTTACGATAGCCCTTGCTGTTTGTCTATCTTGATGCGATATATCAATTTCTATATATTCGTTCTTTAAGAGGCATTTTAGAGCCTTATAAATAGTATCTACTCCATCCTGCCCAACTCGATATACCTTTACGTTATCAGCTAATTTCATTTCTTTAATACCCCAATTTTTTGAATTATAAATATGTCCCCCCGATCTTGTTTAAACATCACCATATCACAATTACCCAGTTCTAGCCATTTAGGGGTTGAGGCTCTTACCTTGCATTGTACTTTTACTCCATCAGCTAGTATGTCTACGTCTTCGGTATATCCAAGGGCTAACCCATTAGATCCCCACGCTCGTTTAACATCCTTAAATCCAAGATCTTTAAGTTTTTCAACACACTCATGTTCGAACCTGTTACCCTTGGCTTTTGACTTACTTGCCATCTATTGCTCTCCCATATCTTAAATGCCATTCAATAATAGCGTTGTGACTCCCATAAGTAATATCTCCCCATTTATCATCTGATTTTTCTAAAGAATCCCAACACATAATTTCACAGCACTCCCTTTTGAGATACTTAGGCATACTATTCCAAGTGTATTTATAATCATAATGAACAACAAAGAAAGAAGACTTATACTTTTCATCTCTAAGTTTCCAATGCAAGTCCAAAGTAAATACTTCCTGCTTTTTGCTTTTTACTGATTCAGATGCTAGAATTATTGGTTTATTATATATCACTACTTACCCCACGTTCCTTTCTTAACAATCGTAGCCATGATCCCATAGTTAGATAGATCCAAAAAGGCATCTTCCATTGGTTCGTCAACAGCAGACTTACGCTCTTTCATCAGCAGGTTCTTTAATCGTTGGATCTTATCATTCATCCTGAACCAAAGACCTGTAAGAGATAGCTTGATCTCTTCATCTGTTTTTAGATCTGTACCAACAGAAATATTCTTTGAGCCATAGTCATGTTGCTTTCTACAGAACAACACATACTGATCCTGTTGCAATTGTTTAAACGCAGTTGTCATTTCAGGATATTCTGTTTCAATTATTTTTACAATCTTATCCATTTACTTCTTTTTCCTTTTAGTGAAATTGGTTGCCCTACCTCTTCTTACTTTTAGTGGGGGTTTCTTTTTGGTTTGGGTAGCAATTAGAAAGTTCTTGATCTCAAAGATATCAACATTAATCTTTGCAATTGCGATCCTGTTTTTATAGTTGGTATAGATGAACGTGATCATAGTTAATGCAACTATTACCATCATTAACCACCATGCATTCTTTTCATCTAGGGAGAATAACTCCCATGTCATGTACCATAGCGTATCAAACATTCGGTAACTCCTTATAATCCGTAGCAAATCGGATCTTCTTTTTTTGGTTATTCAAAGGGGTTTTAGTAGCTAGGCTAAAATCCCATCTAATATTTTTACGTTTATTCGGCACGTAATAAACAGATCCCTCATATGGCACAGCTATTATATCCGCATTGGTGGCTGAAACCTTAATCGTTAAAGACGAGTTGGTCTGCCTGACTTTATGATTCTTTACCTGTATAGTCGTAGGCTTGCGACCTCTCAATACTAAAAGATCTATGCCTCTGTCGTCACATAAAGGTTCATATACATCCATGTTTTTTCTGAGCAGGTCAGCCATTACAAGATGTTCTCCAATTTGCCCACGCCTGATCGTAGATAGTTTCATTTAAAATCATACTTCCGCTACCCTAGTTTTTACGCTCGGTTAATTTGTCAACTTTGTTTAAACACACTATTAGAATTAAAAATGTGAGTGCAAGTAAAAAGATGTTTGTGATCAGCCATCCGATCCACAGCATCCATGTTGGTATATCAATTATTATCATATTTTACCTCCAAAGGCTTGCATGAAATTTTGAACATTGTTTTTATGAAACTCTTCTTCTTCGGTTAAAACCTGTGCCTGAACAGGTTCTACCTTTTTAGGGGTAGTAGGAAACTCAACTGCATATTCCATGCTAGATAAAAGAGATCCCTCATTACATAGTGGACAAAAACTTGGTACACGATCTCGAGCAAACTCTTGTAGTTCGTGGCAAGCATTACATTTCTTTTTAAGGGGGGCATCTTTCTTTTCAGCTTTAATAGTATCGGGTGTCTTGACAACAGACTTATTCATATGATTATAGATTCCATCAGACCACCAATATCTAGCATTCGTAATTGGGTTGTCATACTTGGCTTGTTCCATATTAATAGCATATGTTTCGGTCGCCTGCCTGACCAATTCCAGCCCACTATTCTTAATCGCTGTTGCAACCAAGTACCTCAAACTCTCAGGTTGGCTTGGCATCCACCTCTTACTAATCTCGATAACCTCACTAACTTGATTCTGTACTTCTCTCCTACCACTACTTTCTACTTCCTCATATTTGCCTTTCTTAGCCGAATATTCGTTAGTAGTAACATTAAGGTTATAGTCATCATTAGTAATTTTAGTTACCTCTTCTAAAACAGGAGGTGTTTCTTTTTTTCTTTCTTTATTATTCCTTAATTCCTTTTGTTCCTTTTGATATAGTGAGGTCTTCGGTTCGGGCTTGATCACTTCTTCGGTGCGGTATTCGACCTTGGTTTCATTCCGGGCTTCGTAAGATTTAGGATCTTGTAAGTTGTCGTAATGACAGATAGTTACATGGATTCCCCGGGTCGTCTTCGACCCTTGTATCATACCTTTCTTCACTAAGGTCTTCAAGGCTGTCCTCATTTGATCTTCGGTGTACTGCTTTTCTCGATAGCCGACCATCCAAGCCAAATCCTTTCGGATCTCCCAAAGTCTAAACCAACCTTGACCTCTTTTATGCGTAGTACCATTTGTATGGTTTACTTTTTGTAGCAGGTAAGTATAAAGTTCTCTAGAGCAAGGTGTCATCCCTGCTAAAATAGAACTAGACTCCCTACTTAATATGACGTAGCCACCCTCTATCATATCTTAGAATCTCCTATATAGTATGGAAACCAATAACGCTCAGGCACAGAGATCATAGGCTCAACATCTCCTTGATAACCTCGATCTGTGCGACCTGCCATTTCCATTGTTGCGGTTGAAACAAAATCTCTTGATGGTTTCCAATAATAAAAGCCATCGTTTAAACGAACTATAAAAAGGGGGCGACACTTAATTACATCAGCAAGTTCAATCGTATCTTTAATCTTCATTAAGGATAGCTTTACAATCCCTTTATTCATGTGCCATGATGTGAAGTACCACTTACATTCGGCAACAGCGAGCATCTTACCATAGTCTGTCGTGATTATGTAATCGGCTCTATATTTATCAGGTAGCTTGTGACTTTCTAATGTATGCTTACCTCTTTTTAAGTTATAAATATTGTGTGGCAGATCAGGCATATTCTGACAGGCAACCATATAAGATCTAACTAAATGCTCTTGCCTCTCAATGTGTATAGGTAGTTCTAATTTTTTATTAACTTTACCGATCTGCTCTTTTTTCATATAATAATCCTAACTTTTTTGTTTCCCTTATATTTATCAGTATCACAAATATGACACTTCTCTTCTTTTAATTTGTATGTTGGAAAATCTTGGTAGTAATAGATATCAAAATATTTGAATTGGTTACTATTGTAATCCCATGCGTTTAAACAACTTGTACAATATCTAACCTTGAACTCGTGATGCATCCACTTTGCTGTATTGGATAATGCTCGAGTGTGATGATGACTTGGGATCAGGCGAGAGACTACCCACCCGATCCCTTTATCATTACTGCTATCGGACACTAAAATAATTGTCCTGCTTTTAGTTCGGCAACTTGAGCCTCAAGAGTTGAGATCCTTGCAACTAAATCAGCACTTCCACCAACAGCAGGGGGTGCTGTTACAGGTTGTGCTACCGGGGCGACCATACCTGTGGCTACAGGTGCAGGTGTTCCTGATGAAACTTCATCGAAGTTTCTACCATCAACGTAAAAGCAACCATACTGCATATCAGGATGTGGTCTTTTTTCGATAGTATAGGTTTGACCCATCTGCACAGGTACTGCCTGTAGCAACTTGATCAGACCCGGAGAGGCATCAAAGAACTTCCCATCGGAAGTATTGTATTTCATCCCGGGCTTACCATTAAACTCGGTATTCTCCCACGATGATATGGTTAAAGATTGAGGTTGCGAAAGTGCAAACTTAATCTTGTTTTGTGCGAAGTCATTCATATGATTCGTTTCCTTTACTTGTTATTGATTAAATTTTGAGTAATCTTGTTTAAACGTAATGTCCTAGCCGGTGTATATCTAGGTTTGTAAGTATAAGTACCATCGGCATTTGCATATCTCAAACGAAATAATTCCATCATTTTATACCACTCGTTCACGATTGCATTTCCCTTAGCGGATTTAAGATCTAAGGTTGAAAACTTAAAAGTAGGTCTAGTCTTAAAATCTGACTTGAGATACAGAACTGCGATCTGACTTAATTTGTATTTAGGGTACATAACATTCCATAATAATGCATATGCAACACCTTGATAAAAGTGCTTATCAGATTGGACACCTGTTTTAATGTCGGAGATCATAAGTTCGCCATTACACCTAATTACATCGTCAGTTGTACCTGCCCAATCATATTGTTCGTGATACAATCGAGCCTCTGAGGCTATAATTGAGGGCATATAAGATTCGCCCCAAGCGATATAACTCTCTATATATTTCAAACAGGTTTCAACAGCATTATCTAGCCCACCATAAAAATCTATATAATAAGGTGGCATGGTCTGCTTAATTGTTTCTTCTACAAATTCATACTCAACAACGAACTGAAGATCTTTTTTCATCTTATCTAAAATATCGTGAACAAGCGAACCCATAAACCCCTTAGCTTTCATAGTCCGATCAGTAACCATTACTGAATTATTTTTCCACCACTTGATCAGGAAAGGTTCAGTTGGAAACATTTTATTAAGGATTGTTGTAACAGAGTAGTAAGGTCGAGAGCCATTGGAATACATCCGACCTGCGAGGCTCATTAATTGTTCTATATTTGTTTTTTTGCTCATTCTATTCTCCGAAATAGAGAGTCAACATCAGGGGGCTACTCTTGGTACGTGGAACAAAGGGTAGCGTTAGTTTATTCTACTTCCCTAGAATTGCCCCCTTGTTAGATGGTTTTATTTTTTTAGACTCAATAAATGATAGCAAGCTGTTTAAACGTACTAAGTACATTTTATATGTTGGTTTAAAACCTTCGATGTCGCCTGCGTGTATAAGTTTTTTTATGACGGAAGATGGTAGCCCTGTGATGGTTGTTGCTTGACTTATTCTAATAAATAATGTATTTTTGTCTGTATTTGTACTATAAGATGTCATAATGTGTATAATTATTGTACTAAAATATAATGTACATTGTACGAAATACCAAGACACTTATACTTTTTTTAACGCTTATACTATGGGTAGCACCAATGACAAAAAACGCCTTTTCTCAAGAGGTAATAAACATAAAAACAAAGATGGGATTGTCTAACGAATCTCTAGCTAAAAAGCTAGGCGTTAGTAAGCATTCTGTACAAGCATGGTGTACAGGTCGAAGATCTCCATCCGAGCCAATGAAAAACCATGTTCGCAATTTAATGGCTTCAACCAACTTACTAGAATGGGTTGATAAGGGGCGTAATGAAAGAAACAAGGGAGATAATGTGCACATAATTAAGATAATGGAATTACAAGAACAGATAATAGGTCAGCAAAAAGAAATAATGAATCTCCGAGAATCTTTATCACAAAAATTAGCGAATAGTTTACCTACGTGGGAACTTGTGGATTATGATGTCATTACACAACAATCTTACGATATGGAACATGGTGGTTATGTATATTTCGATTCATATAATATGGTTCGCCATGAAGATTTTTTTGGGAGACTTGGATATTTTGGAAAAGAGGAAGAGACAATGTTTGATAATCATAAAAAGTCGATGCAGAAAAAATACGCTGAGAGTAAGAAATTTAAAGTGATACCTATAATAAGTAAGGATCGGTATGCAAAAATGGTAACTGACTCTGATAACACATATGATATTTTTAAAAAATTAAAAGCACAAGGTATTAATATTCAGACTATGATGAATATAAATGTGAACTACTTGCATAAAGATGGATCAAAAGTTCCTGCCTTGCTTTTTATACTTTTGGATGTGAAGTTAAATAGTTCAATTACGAAAATTAAATTTTTGGATAACATTGAGCGTAATTAAAAAAAGAATACGAAAAGGTAAGGTCAGTAAGTATTACTATTACCATTCAGGAATGAATGGAACAGGTTTTAGAAAATGTCTGTTTGTTACTCGCTTGGAAGATGCTAAACGAATACAGCTTGAACTAGATCTACATCAGGCAAATATTAAGCTAGGTCTAGTTTCTGCTATAACCAACATCAATCTATCCGATGCAATAAATCATTGGGATCAAATTATTCAATCAAAAAAAGATAAAGATACCAATGCGTTTAAACGTAGTACAAATAGTTGGTATAAAAAACAGATCAGGCACGTAAGATATTTTGAAACTTGGGCAGGAAATATTTTAGTTAGCACAATTACCACTTCCCATGTGTTGGATTATAAAACTCACCTACTATTAAAGTATGCAAGTAAAACAGCAAGAGATTATCTTTTAACTCTTAATGAATTTTTTGAATACTGCAAGATAAAGGCGTACTTGACTAAGCATCCATACGACAACACAGGTAAATCGTTCTATCCTAGCAAGAAACCAACCAATCCAAGGCGACCTGTTAAGATCAAAGATATAAAATGGGCGATTAAAAATGCAGATAATGAAACCGATAAAATATTTTGGTCACTTATGTTGTATACGAATCTCAGAAAAGTTGATGCCGGGACACTAACTCTTAATTCTATTAAGCAGGGTGTGATTACCAATAAAACTAAAACACCTATACCTATACTTCTACCAAAAGAATTTAGATCCACACCTGAAAAGGCTGTGATGATCATGCCTCTAGAAAAAGATCAAAGAAAAAGTCTAGCTAGGTATCAAAAACTGATGAGGAAACGTGGATACAAAACAGACTTCCATGCGATCCGACATTCTGTAGCAACCTACTTAGCCCAATGTGGGTATAGCGAGGCAGACGTTATGAGGATTACCGGGCATTCTTCGACAGCGGTTCGTGGTTATATACATAATGGCGAACACGAACTTTCAGATTTATTAGATAAAATAGCATCATAACCAAATGACTACTTGGATTAAGTGCTCAATTTCAGAGCATGAAATTCATAGTATTATTATTAGTTGCAAGTTTGTTTAAACAGAGTGTTGATCCTAAACCCACCAAACAAAATTATCATCCATTCCTAGAAGTAATCGACAGCCTCAATGTTCCCCATTATTATCAAGAGATGCCTCACATAGATGGCACGTACTATTGTTGGAAACATGAGATCCTAGAAGATCTAAGAATCATTAAGAAGTCGTAATTTCGTTGGGAGTCAGGGTGTCCTCGGGGTGTCCTCTCGGTGTCCTTGAATAACGTAGATTCTCGTAGAATATGATAGAATCTATAAATCAATACAGGGGTCTATAAAAGCAAAAACCCTCTCGTGAAAGAGGGCTTTATGAGGGTATAAGTTTTGCGGAGGGGGAGGGATTCGAACCCTTGCTCTCCCTCTCTAAAAATTATGTTTCGGTGTCCTCATGGTGTCCTCATTTATTATTTCAATTAAAAGAAAACCCCCGGATTTACCGAGGGTTCTCACAACACATACAAAGGGTAGGTAAACACCCGAATATATTTGCCTTTCTTACTCTTAATTTAACTAATTAAAACTTAAACCTCAACTGCTCTTTTAAACCATCCATAGAAATATTTTTCTAGTTCAGGTTTCCTAGCAATCAAGTCACAATAAAATTTAACTCTGTAAGCCCTCATTCTTTTTGGCTCAGGTTTATATTTAATTGCTTGGCTAATTGTATTCCTGCCAATCTTACCATCTACAACTAGAGATCCACCTTTACGATTTGTTGTCTGTTGTAGTATTTTAACTATCCTTGATATGCCTTGATTCACAGCCCCATCAAACATAATGCCTTTAAGATTGTTAGGGAGTTCATTGATCCTGCATTTCAACCAATAGTCTTTATAGTAGATTTTAATTGCATCTTTTTTTGTGAGCCCTCTAATATCTAATTTGGGGTACGCCTTTTTAGAGATACCCCATTTAGTTAATCCACCGGGATCAATTGAATCATTAGACAAGAACCCCTCTCTTTCAAGAGTCTCGTAAACAGCTTGTAAAAATAAAGCCATTTCATCTCTACTCTTAAATTCTATTCCACTTACAAGGAGTTCGTCTATTTCATTCATAGTGTTTAAACGTTATGCTAGTTTCTTTAAGATGACCGCTTTGAGTATTTTAAAGATCGCTGTCCAAATCTTCTTTTCTGATCGTTCGCTTAAAACCGGTATGTCTGTATCAGCTACAATTTTATCAATAATCTCTTGTTCCATTTCGGGATCAAATAGATAATCACTTATTAGTTTTCCTATCATTATTTACTTTCACTTTTCGCTACCCGATTTGTTATTTGCCATTAAGTCTTCCCTGCATATAATTCACAGACTTTTCTAGATCATCAATAGATTCGTTTAAACGCTCATGCCTACGATCCATTTTATCATTTATATCGTGTTTAAAATCATTTATAGAATCAATTAATTTTATACAGATGTTCATCGTGTTGGTTAATTCGCTCTGAACCTTTGCAATGTCCTGTTGAATTTCATCAATTGAGGCTGTTTGTCCTTTGTTTTCTCGGACAAGATTCATTACTAGATAGAGGAAAACGCAACATATAATTCCTGTTGCTCCAAGAGATCCATATAAATCAACCGCTTCTTGCATTCCCATCATTTTTTATACGTTTAGTTTTTAAATATAAATAATAGATCTGCACCGCAAACATTATGCACATTAAAATACCTGACAGCAAATCTGTCCAATATATAAAACCCATACTTGTAGTAACGCCTGTGACCCTCAAGCTATCCATCATGTCCTTAAATTATATTTTGTTCCACTAATTTCAATAACAACCGCTTTTGCTTTTGAATCATAAGTAATACTTTTAACTGCACTTAGATGAGAATTACCATTTGTTCCATTAGATCCTGCACTACCTGTGTCACCTTTATCACCTTTTGCCCCTACACTTCCGGCAGAACCTGTGTCACCTTTATCACCTTTATCCCCTTTCGCTCCGGGTGTAAGTGATATAGTATCTACGTCATCAATAATTTCATCACATTTTACAAATAGTTTTTTTATCATAGCTGTTTCAGGCGTATCATCAGATCCTGTGCCATCAGTTGCATTATCATAAATATTGTCTAACTCATCAAATTTTTCTTCGAATGCTGTATCGGTTTTAGTTTCTAACGCCTTGCCTCTATGAGTCGCAAATTTTTTAGGTCTTGCCATTATATTGTCCTCTCCCCTACAATTGAAAATACTCCTAGAAAATAATAATAGCTTGCTGATGAAGTGCTTGTCGTTCTTCTTAATTGAGGGACGAGAATATCTTCTTTGCTTACACTTACATTTAAAGAATCAGTTCCTAATTCATTTTTTCTGTACGCTGTACAGGCTAGAGTTTCTAAGGTACTGCCACTAGTTATATTTGATATAGTTGTAGATGCAGAACTATTTGCCCAACTTGGTGTACCTTTTTTCAATATGAGTTCATAGGTCTGACTACTAGTTGGTGCACCACGAAGAAAACATTCCTTAATAGTGAAATCAAATGGAGCAACAAAAGGTGGCATATACGATGCTCCCCAAGTTGTCTTAGCCGAACTTGCCCCTGTTGACCAATTCGGTTCGTTCATACCATAGCTAGTATTGGGATAGTAGTAGTAACCATATCTTGTATACCAACGTGCGTTCCATTGCCATGATACCTTAGTTGTATCCTCGTTTGTTATTACTTTTTTCCACGTAAACGCAGGCACTATTTAGTATCCTTGGTCTTTATAACCACCCCGAGAAGTGCTTTGTCAACTGATGTCAATACCTTACTGACATGATGAGAGTCAACAGCATTGATTGTAACAGAACTAATTGCATTTTGCACAAACAACAAACCCTCATGTTCTAATTTGAGGGTGTATGTTTTTGGTTTATCCATTTAGATTCCCCCGATGAAGTATCGCAAGTTTAGATAGAACGCCATGAGCCTTGTTTATTTCAGATCCCTTAAACGTAGACTCCATAAATAATTTTAAAATAAAATCAGTATCATTAGCGTTTAAACGTACTTCTTCTTTTTCTTTATTTTCTTTAGGAACTAGAGTCCTAGTTCCCCCTTTTGATTGCAATGGCATCCATATACCTAAGCTGTTCTAATGTAGAAATCACCTGAATTATCAATTGCCATTGAACCTATACCCCACGATTCAACTCCTGATCCCGGTGTTGTGCCTGTATTAATATCAACAAAAGCAACCGGGTGTTTTTCTGAGTCAAAATCCAATTGCCACCTGTCCGAAGTTTCGTTCCAAACTAAACTTGCATCTCCACCTGTTGCTGAACCACGATTAACTTTAATACCCTGAGTGCCCGATGGTGTGCTACCTGTGTAATCAGAATTAAGTTCAACTAAAGAATCAGCAACCGCTAGGTTGGTAGTGTTAATAGTTGTTGTTGTACCACTAACCTGTAGATTACCATTAATATTTATAGTGGTATCGTTTCCTGAGTCTCCAATATTTAGTGTGTCTCCACTATTTAGAGCAGATAAAACATTTTTAACTGCGGTTTCAGTACACGATACTTTACTTGTATTCGCTGAAATCGCACTAGCTTGAGCCGATGATATTCCTGTTTTAGCTGTGTTAGCAGATATAGCACTTGCTTGAGCAGATGTAATCCCTGTCTTTGCTGTATTCGCTGTAATAGCACTAGCTTGTGCACTCGTGATTCCTGTCTTAGCTGTGTTGGCTGTAATAGCTGATGCTTGAGCAGAACTAATTCCTGTCTTCGCTGTATTGGCTGTGATAGCTGATGCTTGACTTGATGTTATACCTGTCTTAGCTGAGTTTGCTACTATAGCAGAATAATCAGACGATGTCATTAAACCCGAATTAGTACCTGCCATACCACCTTCTTGTCTGACCGGGATTGTAGCATTGGTTCCATCAGAAGATGTGACAGAACCTGTCGTTGAACTAGGTGTATAATCTAAGTTGGTTGTTACGTTTGTATTTTTAGCTGTGTTTAAACCAACTGCTGTTGTGAGTGTCGTTATATTGGCTTTGTTATTAGATATCTGAGTATTTTTTGTAGGGCTTAGAAGTCCTGCATTAGTTCCATCTGCTAAGGCGATAGTTGCATTAGTACCTGTATCTGAAGTAATGACATTAGTGGTACTTGACTTCGTATTACCTAAGTTAGTAACGCCACTTACACTTGATAATGCGTAGCGACCATCTAGACTAACACTTACTGCGTTAGATGCTGAGTCTGTTAAACTTAAAGTTCCACTAGAGAAAGCTAAACTGCTGTTAGTAGTATCAGATCCTGATGCTACAGATATTGCACCATCCATTCCTATTGTGACACCTGTCCCGATCTTGACACCACCAACTGCTGATGATGATGCTACAGGCAAGTCACCTGCATCTATACTACTATTCTTATAGTCAGCATCATCTGCATTTGTTATGATTTTTTTCCATGTAAAAGCCGGCATATTAATTACTCCTTGTTATATTATTTATTAATTATTTGTAGCAAAGTAGATCTGTTCCATTGTATAAGACCTGACCCTCAGTAGGCGTTGATATAGTAGCCTCATCTTTTTCTTTTAAATTCAAAGATGTAACCGAAACATCTCCTTCCCCTGATACCGAAAACACATCTTCAGTTCCAACACGTAGTTTAAACACTACCCCGGTTGTTCCTGTGTCTACGTTAAAAAGATATTGATCAATTGAATCTAAATTTATTGTGTTGCCAATATGAATGTCATTGGCATACAGATCTCCAAGAATTGAAACGTCTGTTGTGCTTATTTGGATGGGTAAGGTTCGACCTGCTCCATCTCTTAAAAATTTTAGACCATCAGTAACACCTGTATTATTATTAGCTGAATCATTGATGGTGATAAGATCCCGATACACTTCAGCCATAGTGACTTGAGATAAATCAGTTCCTGTTGTTCCTGTAAAAGTAAAATCGTTTGGTTGATTGCTATCAGGCATAGTTTATTTTATTATTAATTACCTTATTGTCCCTTTGATTTTTTTATTCTATACCTTCTATCTGCAACATTTCCACGACCAATTCCATACTTTGCAACATCTTCTTCTTTTTTAAGACTCATAGGGAATAATTCATCATTCCAATGATATAGGTTCTTTCCAAACATTGGTACATATCTATATGTTTTTAATCGGTTTTTCTTTATATAGTGCTTCATTCCACCATCACCATATTTTTTATGATACTCTATGAGTCCTGAAATATCATCTCTAAATGCCTCGTCTACCGCATTAACAACAGGAGGAAATAAGGAAGATAAAATTGTTTTAAAAACGCCCTCTTGTTTCATTTTATAAAATGCGTACTTAGATAGGAATACCTGTTTAAGTACATTGCCTAAGACCCGATCAGACAACCAATCTTTATCTTCTCCTGTTCCCCTCATCCAATCTTTTATTTCTTCAGCACCTATTTCAGCCATCACAAAAAAGAAAGCCATTGTTGCTACTCTTTGAGCACCTGCAAGTTCTAGCATTCTAGCTTTGTTTTTATCTCCTTGCTCTAGGGCTTCATCTCTCTTACTATTTATGTAAGATATCTCATCTTTGTAAACATCAAATCTTTTAATAGCAAAGGTTTTTAATTGATATGCAACTCTACCATATCCACCGCTACGTAGATAAGATACAGGCATTTCAGATCTACTGATAGGTTGAACTCCTGCCATCTCACAAAACGCCCATTGTCGGACAATATCAGATTTAAAATCTTTGTTAATCATGTCAGTAGTTATTTGCTGAATTTCAACAGGATCAAAAGACTTGTTTAGTTTAAACATAACCTCATCAAATGTTTGACCCTTGCCCTGCATTAATGCGTTTCTAGTTTTAGATGCGATAGCATTGATAGTAGTTTCTTTACCAATCCTATCCATAGCCCTAAACCCTGACCATGTAAAAATATTTTTTAGTGCCCAATCTAAAGCAGGTTGCTTTGCCTCGGGTCTTAACTCTTCAGATATGACATCAATATTCATATCCTGTAGAGTAATAAAATCTTTCGACCAACCTTTGCCACCACTAAACAATGATTCCGCAAATGCTTTTGCTGTTCTAGCAACACCTGTAGTTGGTCTTGAAAAGTAGCCAACATCTCCTGCCATCCATGTACTCATCCCGAGATCTCCAAGCTGTGTAATTGCCGAGATTGGCGATCCAAGAGTTATTGCATATCCTACTTTTTTAACCCCATTGTAAAATCCATTAGCAACGTCTGCATTAAAATAGGTTTTCATTAGATCTCTAAGTCTTGCATCGTACTTTTTATCGATGCCTAGATTTATAACAGCATCTGTAATGAACCCCTCTATCTGTTCATCTGTACCAATCGTTGGTATTAAAGATCTATCATACTCTTCTTTATTCATTTTACGTAAATGAGCCTTCGCATCTATTTTATTTACGAACCGATCTTGTAGGTTTTTTCCTGTTGATTTATCATGGATAACGAACTGCCTACGTTGATGTAACTCAGTATACTCTTTAGCCTCTGTATGTGTGTCAAAAGGCTTGGTAAATTGTTTATCTATTAACTTACCCTCTTTGTCAATCATCTCCTTATATACAGCGAATTTTCCATCTTTTTCTAATATGTATAGATCTGATTTTAATTTATTGTTTCTTATCGTGTATCTGCCCACACCAAACGCCTTGCGTTGTGATATAGCCTCAGACATTCTAAAAGCATAAATCTTTAAAGCCTCGTGTAGCCTGTCATAATATTGAAATGCAGGTTTGTCAAGTTCAAGGATTTGCCTAACCTTTAAATTATCAGGCTTAGATCCGAACGCTCCTGCTTGTGTCATTAATACTTTTTCAGCAACCTGTAGTTTTTGTTCATCCGCTAATTTCTTACCTGTTTCTCTTTCGGTTGTTTCTATTTCTTCACTAATTAATGTCCATTGATCAGGTTCAATCCTACCCTTTATATTAGCAAGTAGATTAACATGATCTTTGACAACTCGTGGGAAATAATTATTAATATAGCCAAAATCATATCCTACTGCCCTCGCTTGTTCTTGCATTTTATCTAGAGCATCTCTAGTCTGTGCTACCTCATCTCTTAAATTATATTTATCAAGTAATGGGTTAGCATTTTTCATATCTCCATTAGATAAGTAGAACTCAATATCATAATGGTCACGTTGTTTTTCTAAGTCATTTGATTTCTTAGCATCATTGAATAATGATTCCATCTTATTGATCAGGGGTTCAAATTCTGTTATATGTTCTTTTAATAGTTCCTGAGCATCGAAGTCATATTTTCTAAATATAGCAGGTAGCTTATGATGGATACGAGCCAACTGACTTGAGAATGTATTTATAAGATCCCTGTTTTGTTTAGTGTCGTAATGTTTCTTATGAAATTTTAATCTCTTCTTTTCTTCCTCAGATGGCTTATGATTAAAATAAACCGAACTATCTACAACATCTTCGCCTGTGCTGTTTAAACTAATTCTTCCGAATCTTGCTCCTTCAACACCTTCGGCAACAATGTCGTTAAGTGGTCTACTGCTACTTGCCTGAACACTTTGCTCTTCTTCTCGTTTAGACTTAGTTTTTTTAGCAGGTTCAAAACCCGTATAGGTGTTATCCCTAAGTCTTTTTTGTTCCCTTTCTTTTGCCCAATTTCCATAATCTGCTTCTCCTAATGGTTTCTGACCACGTACATTCATCACTCTAAATAGTGCCTTTTCCATGTACCATAAAAGTGCCTGAACCTGCATTGGTTCGAGCACTCCAAACTGATCAATTACTCTTTGATCTTTTGCTATATTAGCGACAGCTTGTCGCATTAAATGAAAATTTTGACGTTGTCCCGGTTGCGTATATGATTCGGTCTTAGCATCGTTTACAGCAAAGTCACGCTCTGAGAACAATTTAACTGCGTTTTCGTCCCCCTGTTTAAACGGAGCTCCTAGCCATCTAGCCATCTGTCGAGTCATCCAAAGATCCATAGTTCCTACATCAGATATACCTAAAAGGTTGCCTGTAAATGTTCCAACTTTGAAACCAAAAATCTCAGTTCCATAGATCTTAGAATCAAACTCTCCATAACTCCATGCCTTAACCTGCATCTTGTCTATTTTTTTAAAGTTTCCTTTCTTATCAAGGCTTACCTTGCCAACCTTTTCAGCCATTGATTGCAAGTCTTCAAGTGGATGCTTTTCCTTCATCCAAGTAATTGCATTTTCAAATGAGCCTAGTTCGTCTTTCATTTTAAAAAACGCATTTATATTTGATGTAATCGATTGTGGTACTCCAACTTTATTTCCCTGCGAATCTTCAAAAAAACTAGATGTTGAAGATTTATATGTAAAGTTTGGAGATCCATGCTGTTCAATGCTTTTATAAATTTCAATCGCTAGGTTCTCATTAAAGTCCACAGCATTATCGGGAGATGTAAATCCTAGTAAGGCTCTATATAATAACTCATTCTTTTTTTCTTTAAGACTTGGAAGTTCACTTCGTTTAAGAATCCTGATCGCCTCTTCTACTGATTCAGTATACCAACCAAGTGATATTTTTGCAAAGTCAGGTCTGTTATGCTTATCGTATTCAAGATCTAATAGTGCGTTGAATACATCGTTACTCTGCTCTACTAATTCTGTTGCACCTATTTCCACAGCACGAGCCAACGCCTCGTAATATTCTTCTCGAGTCATTGGTCTATATGTTTCTTTATTGGTCTTATCATTTTTTTCAGTTCTAAAACCTCTTCGTTCTGCATCCCTGTCGTATGCGATATAAGATGCTACAGGTGGGGCTATACCTTTTTTATTTTCATATTCTATATACCTTCTACCATCTTTATCTACATTATCTATAATGTTATCTGACTTAAATAAACCTGATGAATTTTTAGTAAAAATAGTAAGAGGTTTCTTTTTACCCTTAAAAGGTTTTTTACCTTTATAATTATCAGGTTGTTTAGTAAGAACAAACTCTCCTGTATCTTTATTAGTTTCATACATGACCTTGCCATTTTTATCTTTTTTATACTTTGTCCAACCTGTCATTAACTTGTTTAGGTTTTTGACTTTCTGCTTGCTTAGGTCATTTGGTATGTAAATTCTAAGAGCACCATCTGTCCTAAGATCTCTATATTTAGACAGAACAGATTTCATTATTTTAATTTTGTTTTGCTCCCAATTAACTTCTTTAAAGTGTGAGCCAGGAATTGTAAATCTTGCACCGGAGAACATATCAAGTTGCTTGGGGGCTTGGCTATCTATATGCTCTTTCATGTCTAGGATCATGCGAAGTTGTTCAACTTTATTAAGGCGTTTAAACGCTCTAAATGATCCAAAATTTTCACTTAGCCACTCTTTACCATTTTCTATTTTTAATATTTCTTCTTGGAACTCTATAACTTTATCTTCTAGTTGTGTTTTTGTATATGCCCTAGATCTTGCAACCTCAGATAAATTTTCGTTAAATAGTGGCTCTTTACGTTTTGCTCTGTTTTCTTGTCTTAGTTTTTCTAAGTCTTCTTCTAATAACTTTTCTTTTTTTACTAGTTCCGCAACTTCTGCATCTAGCTTAACTTTTGCTACTTCTTGTTTTTCTTTGTGAGGTACATACGCCCAATCAGTTTCATCAGGATCGCTACTCTCATAGAGTATCGGGTCTGTGTATTCCTCACCAAATAATATATCTTCTAGCCTCTGAACTTCTTTTCTTTTACTTAGTAATTCCTGACCACTTCCGGGCTCAGGTTGTGTAGGCATTATCTCCTGTAATATGTTAGTATCTTCAGGTAAAGGGCTAATATCCTCACCCAAATCGTTAATAGACTCACTAATTGATACATCGAAAATTTTAATATCTTGAGTGTCTGACAACATATCATTAAGAAATACATCGCTTGATGTCTGCTTTCCACGCTCATCGGTTAAACTATCTATTAAGTTTTTACCATCTAAAACGAAATACTCTGCTACTTTATCAAATAGCTGAGAGTCGATTTCAACACCACCATCTATTAATTCTTGCTTTTCCTCTGCTGATCTTCCGCTTTCCTTAACATCTGCGTAGACAAATCCAAATGCTTTACTGAAAAGTTCCCGACCCTGAAAGTTAGTTTTTCCTTGGTTTCTTTGTTGCCAAGCTATGATCTCATTATATAGGTCGGGATCAGTTTCCTTAATCCTTGCATAGATTACCTCAGTAACTTCTTCCATTGCGGTATGGTTGTCTGCATTTATACCAAATATTATATTGGATTGATCTCCAATAGTTTCGTTTAAACCCGGTGGCTCTCCAATAAATTGACGACCACCATTTTCTACATTGTAACGAGGGTTTTCACTTGTTATCTCTAAAAAGTTTTGACTCTTTTCAGGATTACTATAGCCCATCTTTTTTAAATCTTTTAGTGTCCAAACATCTCTCATCGCTTTATCAGTAAAGCGAATTTGTATTTTATCTTTAAGAATATTTAAACTTGTTACTTCCCTGAGCCATTCTCCAAGACTTCCTTCAAATTTCTCTGTAGCACTTTCTTTTGCCTCTGCCCTGCTTTGGTATCTAACGTATTCATTATCTATTATTTCATCAATTTGTTCTTGTGTGAGTGAGTTAGGATTTAAATATTTTTCTCCAAGGCTAAATCCTCCCTGTTGCAAACCACCCATTATAGTACCCAAGGCAAACGCTTTTTTAGATTCATTATCTAAGTTTGTAAGGGCTTCCCATATTCCATGATCGGTTAGTTCATCGTTAACACTTGCCTCGCCCATGTGTTGGAAATAATTTTGAGCAACTTCCTCGTATCCCTCAGCTACAGCACTCGCTCCAAACTTCGCAGTTCCTACGACCTTTGATGCCCATTTACCAAAACTTGGTAATAGACTAGGTGGTAGTTTGGTCATTATAGAAATCATTTGAGGAACGTCTGTCATTAATAAAGACATATTACCCATAGCTACTTGACGAGCAGACCGACCTGCATCCTCATCACTATAACCAAGTTCCCTCATGTGTTCAAAATTTCCACCTGCCTCAATAAGAGTTTCAGACATTCTACCTATTAAAGCACCGCCTGTACCTGTCATAACTCTGTCTGTCCAACTCATTCTCTTTAACATCTTCAGACCTTTTTCAGTACCACGAAAAGCCTCTTCATACAATTTCATATTTCTAAATAGAGTAGACCCTCTTAGTGCCATCCTTGACACTTTTACCCCTGCTGTACCCGGTATCAAAAATGACAACATAGCAGGTATACTTTGAGATGCATTGATTGTCCAAAACTCTTCAGACATAATATCTTCCCATTCAAAATCTTGTTTTTGCTCGTATTGATTGTACTCCGCACCCTCTTTACCTGCCTTGACCATATAGTCTCCAAGAGCGTTGTCTCCATCATCGTCAGATCCCAAGGTTTCATCTAACCAATTTATAGATCCACCAAGGTCTTTAACCATAAACCACATTCCTGCTTGAAAGTTGTCTACCGCAGTATTAAACGCACCTTCCTTTTTAGGATCTTTTACGTCTTTTAATTGATCTTCTCTTAATAGTTCGTAGACAGAATCAATGTCATGTTCGCCTGTCTTTAAATATTCATTAATTAATGCACCCTGTTGTGGGTAGTCTTGCCTTATATATTTTTCCCACCGCTGTAGATCTTTTATGTTTTTAACATTACCAACAGCAAGATCTAACTCTTGTACTTTTTCTCCATAGTCATAATGGTTTGCAATGATATCAGCGTAGTTGTTTAAACGCTGTAATGATTCCGGTTTCAAGGTGTCTATCTGAGCATTATATCCATGAGTATACGTTCTTGCAAATTCTAAAAATGGATCTTCAGCCTGCATTGCATTTTCCCAATGCTGTTCTTGGATCTTATTTATAACTATATTGGATTGCTCTTCTGATGTAAAGATGGGTCTAGCGTATTGCTTTCCATCGTCCGCTGTTATTGGATCATTATCATTTTTAATAACGCCAAACTCTTCCATCCAATCAGCATAAATAACTCCACCTGTATTAAATTGAAAGTTGGGATCGTCTGTGTTGACGTTTTCGGCTTTGGCAACGCCATCATATAGCCAATTTTTATTCATCTAGGTTTATGAGCCTCTACCACCAAAGCCCTTATAGGCATTCCTCATATTTATAACTTCCTTAACAGAATCTCTAAAACTTCTACCTGAGTTAACACCTTGATTTGCACCTGCCTTAGTGCCACCTTTTTTATTGTTCAGGTCTTTTAAATTTTTTGGTTGTTTTATGTCTTGAGGTTTTGCATCCTGAGCATAGTCTGTAGGTGGTGGGTAAGATGATTCGTTACTCGTAGATCCTATGGGGAGAGAATCGTTGGTTAATCTGTTTGACCAAGATGAAGAGATCTCACCAATAGTTCTGCCATCTCCATCTACAAGTTCTCCATTTTCATTTTTAGTAAAATTCCCTTTCCCGGTTCTTCTTTTAAGAGATTCAAGCTGTGACTTACCTAAGCTACCAACTTTCTTGCCTCTAATCTTAGACTTAGAATACTCAAATCCATTCATAATTAGATTACTAACATCAGTTATTCTGTCATTGTTTTCTAAATAAAAATGATACTGCCTCTCAGAGATCTCCCTCTTTATACCATTAGCACCGGCAGGTAAATAATATCTTTTATTTTTTCCTGAACCTTCAATACTTGGGTAGACCTGTTTATTGTTTAAAGTAAAGTCATTTAACTCCTTCATAACATCAACGTGATTTCTAAGCAATGCCTCATCTTTTGCCTGTTTTATTTTTTCTTCGTCTATCTTCTGCTGTAAAAGGTCTTCTTTTTGTTTAGTTATTTCTTCCATTTGCTTAGTAGCCAATGACCTCAAATTATCAGATTGATTTCTCAAGGTACTTCCACCTGTTACAATTCTTTGGCGAGTTGTCTGAGCATCTTGTTGAACTTGCGTTCTTTTTATATTTGCCTCGTTAACCAGTTTTTGCCTAGCAAGTAAATTCGAGTATTGCTCTTCGTCCAACGCTCTTTGCATTTCCATTTTAACTATTCTGTCGTAGATATCTGTAGATGCACTCATTAGTAATTTGTTCCTTTAAAGCGACTACCCTTTTTATTCTTCTTTCTTAGTAATCCCGCATCAGATAGTTCACTACTTTTAATTGTATCTCTTCCTTTTTTTGCAACTTTTGTAGGGGTGTTTAAACCATATGCATTTTTTTGCCCAAACTCCAAAGATGACTTAGACCTGCCAAACCCCGAACCATAAGAATTAGATGTCCCAAACCCTGTTTCTTGAGATGAATTAATAGTGGGAGTATATCCCATTGTTGGTTTTTGAGCAGATCTATTCATTAAGTTTTGTAGATATTTTGGTTCGTTTAAATAACCAACAACATCGGTTGCACCTGATACCATATTTTGAAAACCACCCTGCGACACTTCCTGTCTTCTAGTGGCAAGTTTATTTTTAAGATCAAAAAATTCGGCTTCAGCTTGTCTCTTTGCTTCAGCATTTACCTTAATAGCGTTTTGCTTTGCATCGATTGCAGTTGTGTTTAAACCATCTGCTATGTTGGCTCTTTCTTTTAAACCGACCTGTGTTGCCAATACACTATCACCTAAGCCCTGAGATTCCATGACCCCAATTCCTTGATTTACCTGATCGTTAAATTGACCAAGAGCCCCTCTTGTACCTGTTATAATATTATTGTTTAATTCTGAATCAGATATAACATCGGAGTATCTTCGATTCCCTAATGCATTCATATATTCTTTTTCTTGTTCTGTTGGTTTACCGCCAAACATCCAATCGTATCCACCCTTAATGGCTTTGACACCTGATGCGACTGCTTGTGCTGTGGCGATGGCTGTTAATGGGTCGATAGCTATGTCTCCTCTAATGATGTTTTAAATATTCTTCCACCTAATTTGATATATAATCCCATTTCATCCTTTGGTGGATTACTATTGCCTAAGACGTTTTTATTTAGTTGAACAGCCAATATTTCACCATCAGCCATATGACTAATTCTATCGTGCTTGCTAGTCACTTCAATCTGATTACCCTTACTAGCGAGTTCTATGTAATTATATTTTGTGTCGTTGATTTTAGCCATCTGTTTGCACTTCTATTCCATAGACTTCTAGATAATGATTTGCAGTTTCGTCTGTCACTATTTCGATTTGAAGTAGCTTGGCTCGAAGTGTCGCTTTCATCTGTCTAATTTTTTTTAATCCGGCTTGCGGAAATGTTAAAGTATGTGTGGGTGTTGTCGAATGATCTGCATAAACCTTTACCTTAATTGGTCTATTGGTCTTATAACTCAGTTTAATTCGCCTTACTTTTGCATCCTTCTCGTAATCGCCTATAGCAAACCATTTAGTTTTTCTAGTGCTCTGATAAACCTCTGTCCCTCCTGAACTTTCTCTTTCCTGTCTTAATCTTGATATACCAATCCCACCTTCTACAACATAATTATATGGATTAAGAGATACAGGACTAAAAGGAGTTGTCGTGTACGCTGATGATACTACTGCCAAAACATATAGTGTTATTCCGGCACTTAGATCACTTTCATTTGTACCTGATGTATCCTCGGCTGTCCTGACTTTATAAGTATGACCCGAAAGGTTCGTAGCTGTGTTATCTACATAATATAAGATAGCACTACTATCATCATGTACAGAAAAACTTGATTCAGGGATATAAGCTGTAAGATCTACATTATCCCTAATTATTTTATAATGATCCGCACCCGATTGGGTAGACTTTCTAAATGCAAACAAAACCTGCGTTGCTGAATACTGATCTCGGCAATAGCTTGCAGTTGTTGCAATTGCATCAAATCCTCCACCTACTGCCATTGTTTAAACGCCTTTTGATTTGTGCTGCCGTTTTGTTTAAACGCTGTTAATACCATATGACATCCTTCAATCTTTGACCCCTCATTATGTTGTACCATATTAAATAATGTCTTGGTACTGATTCACTAAATGGGTTAGGGTATCCTTGCTGAAAATAACCTTTGGTTGTAGCACTATTGGTTTTTACAATTATTAATTTTTCCCAAAAGGATAAACTTTCGTCATTAATCCATTCATTAAAAGATCCTGTTGTGTAGTTCTCCATCTGTTGCATTGGGATACCTGCTCTTAGATTTCGATCAGAGTAACTACCATCAGCATTTAAAATGTAACTAGCTTCTATTTCAGACCATTGAATCTGACTAAATGCTGTTTCATTAGCACTTATTGTATCTATGTTAGCGTATCCACCATCAAACCAAATCGGTTGATACAGCTTACCTGTAATAAGAGGTTGCGTATAATTAATATTATTAGACTCAAAAAAAGAAACCATTGATTCCGAAATCCAAGGAATAACATTGCTATCTACTTCGGGAAGTAGAAACATATAGTTAGAGGCTATGGCTTCTTTAATAACCCAACCATGTTGATAGTCATCATTTAATGGGACACCATTAGCAACTTTAAAAGCATCAGGAGTCACTTCGTATTTCAATGAGTTTTGTGGTTGATTACCACCTGACGATGGTACTCTAAAATTTCTATAGGCATTACTTTCGTTATGCCATTTATCTTTACAGGCTTGTTTTAATGCCGGAAAAATAACACTCGCATCGTGAAATGTGTCTTCAGGTACGCTTGTTTCGTTACCACTATTTTCAGCAGTAACAATATCTCGCTCCCCATTATAAAAGTAGACACCATTTGAATCTTTAACTACGCTTGCGTTTGTTAGACCAAGTGACACAAGAGCATGGTTTTCATGTTGGTTTGGATCTAAGGCATCTACAGCCGGATACCCACCGGCAATATTTGTAACAGGTTCGCCTACAGATACATTCCAATAAAACCATGTGTATCTGACACCTATGGGGTTGTCCTCATTTTTTACAGGCAAGTAAACCTGTGTACCATCCGACCAGTTCCCAAATCGAAAACTTGTCGTAGTTGCTAACTTATATATCTTAAACTTTCTATACGTTGTAATTGTTGCTCCATCTCCTGCACCTGTTGGTGGAATAACAACATCCTCTTCCCCAAAATCTTCAGCAACAATAGGATCATCTGAAATATTACTACCCCACGTTTGCCCTACTCCGATTATACTAGACCAATAATCTCCTGTTGTCTCCTGACCATTTGCTGTAGCTACATGATTTACGCCTGAGCCGGAATCACTTGGATCATCGGTAGGATCAGGTTCGCTAGAATAATGTGAGTTGTCTTCACGAGTTGCTGTGAGAGATGTATTGTCAATAGTGTATACGTGATTAGTCATTCCTAGACCCATTGTACTTACAGGCTTATGCATGACAATTACATTCCATTCATCTCTTTCTAAATTATATTCATGTAACGTGTGTTTTGTTTTGCCAAATCTAAATATTAAACACCCTTTGATCGGGTCGTACTCAGCAATAGAATCTTTCTTATCAGTTTCTTCTCTCCATTTATCTTCAATGACCGATCCAATAGGAGACACATTAAACATTCCATCAATTTTGTATATATTCATTGTTCCACAAAAGTAGATAGAATCTGAAACTTTTATTACAGAGTTAGGAGCAATGCAACCCTCATATTCATTGGATTCAATAATACTAAAAGATGATGGGTTTATAGATGGTACTCTTAACCTATATACACCAAATTCCATCAACACAGCTAGTGAGTCTCCTAAACTTTTTATACCTGTAATCTCACCGCCTTGGGGATCTCTCACTCTAATATAATTACCAATAGGTATCATCCCGAACATTCCTGCCTCAGAAAATAAAATCATGTCAGGGTGCTTTTCGTTTTCCCCATTCGGATCTAAAACAACATTACCCACAAACAATCGACCACCATGTTGTTCTGCGTATTTCCACCTACTATTATATTTTGTATCGATAGGATTCACAGGAAGTGATCCATCTATAAATCCTTTATCTGCTAGAGTTATTGTTGCTACTTCTGTTGACGTATTATATGCATATGATACCCCACCACCAACGTCAACATCTACAGATTGTAACGCCATTATACCTTGATAGCCATCGGATGTACTTACTGAATTTCCTGATTGTCTTCTGCTTGCATCTATCATGTCTGTACTAATTGAGTCACTTGCTGTAGGCGATATGGTTAGTAAATGCCTTGTGTTAGACATAATTGTTTCTGAAAAAGTTTTAGTTACATTATTATAATTAACATAAGAAAAATCAATGTCGCTACCGACTAAGTTGTCTATACCTGATAGTGTATTATTTGGAAAGTAGACATGGTTTTCTCCCATATAAGATCTAGGAACAATAATATATTCATGTTTTAGTATATTGGTTCTGACTCCGTCAACATTATTATTACCACTCCATGAAATGTTTTGGTAATCCCAAGTAACAATAGCGATAACAATATCACCATTCTGTTTTTTTGTCCAACCATTGCCTCTGTTTAAACTTCCTTCTACTGCCGGTGGCTCATAGTCATCTGCTAGCACCGAGTAAGACTTGTAAACATTTATATTCCTAAATAAGTGATCATCTTGCCTAGCGTAATCAAAACTTAACTGAGATGAAAGATTGTTTATTCCTGTCCGAAACTTTGTAGGGTTTGCAGAAATATGAGTGCTATAAGTTCTAGCAATTGCCATATGACTAGGGTTACCATCAAAATTATTATACCTATCAACACCACCTATATAAGCAACCCGATTATTGTCTGTAACTATTGTATACTTATCAGGATCTAAATCATATGTGGCTTTATCAATTGTATCAAATAACATCCAACCAAATTGATAATCGCCTGTGCCACTATCAGAATAACTAGTGTTATACTTATCATTAAACTTGCCTCTTACTTCTGCTTGCGTAGGAAGTGTCGAGTCTGTATATAAATAATATCTGCTCATCTTTCCTGTAGCAGTAACACCTGTATCTGTAGTGCTAAAATTTTTAAGATTAATATTCTTTATTTGTCGGTATGACTTTGTAGTAGATGATGCATCAATAGATCTATAAACTTTTAAATTCGTTAGCCTCTTCGATTGGGATTCCATCCCAAGGCTAATATCTATTGTTACTTTACCTGTGCCACTATTAGCAGTATGATTAATATTTTTTTCAATGCTTTCTGATAAGGGATATTCATTTACTCCATCAAAAACAGGAGCAATATTATAGATATAGTCATTAGTAGGTAGGTTGCCACTTAAACTATCAGTTGTTAGTGTTAGACCTAGATCGGGATAGGGACTTACAAATCTATCCATATAAGTTCCTGCACCCGGCTGTAGCAATGCGTTAAAATATTTAGAATCAAACTGATGAAATAAGTATGAGTCTTGCTCTGTTCCCATATTGACTAATATTGTATCGCCCAATGGAAGAAAAGATATTGTCTCAGGCAAGGGGCTATCTAGTTCGTATTGATACGTAGCACCAAACATATTTGTAGTGCCATTAAAACCATCGTTCTGAACACTCGAGAGAGAACTATCCATTCTATATATAATGCCTCTTCGATTGCAGTACAATAACCATTGAGATCCACCACTTAATTTTGTATGAACCCAATTATATAAACTATTTATTCCACGATCTGTAAGAGTCGCAAACATCGTTGAGGACTCTCTTCGTTTTAGCACACCTGCTTTACTGATATCAAAATTTTTAGTATCAGGGGTGTATAAGTCATCAAGGTCTTCCGGGTCAGCATACGTTACAAGACCCCCAAAAACAGGTACTTTTATATTAGCCATTAGAGTTCGTTTCGGAACACAATGTCAGCAACAACCATTTGCCCTGAGCCTGATCCCTGACCCGAGACTTGCTGTCGCACCAATTCTCTATTTTCATAATACCTTCTCATAAATCTATCTGCGAGTTCAAATTCTTTTATGTTTTCTGCTACGCACGATTTGGCATAATCAACTAAATATATATGGTATGGTGTTGGGATCTGAGGTTCGTATCTATCCGCATCTGTCCATTCAAACACACTAGATGATGCTACCGCTCGAGCAGATAAACCATATTCATCCCAATTTGTATTAATAGAGGCTATTGTTTCATCTGCAATAGCAAGATTATACGCATCGTCAATTGTTCTAATTTCTTCATTCTGTTTAAACGATGATGTATAAGTAGCTGTTGCACCCGGTGGTATCGTACCATTAATACCATTAACATCGTTAAAGTTAAAATTATCACCTGATACGCTATAACCTGAGTAAGAAATAGTATCGATTGAACTGCTACCCCAAGTTAAAATTATCTGACCACTTGCCGGAACTAAGCCTGACTTAGATCCTGTTCCTACCAAGGTAATACTTGTTAGGTTTGTAGTGATAGGAGAGACAGCACTTAAAACAAGTGAGCCATTTACTATATTGCTTAATGTTAAGACTCCTTGTTTCAAATCGTTCTCATCATTATAAACAACACCTGTTGCCTGAGAATCCTTCCCCTTGATCTGCGTACCTTTTTGAAAGAAACCATTATCTAGTTTCTTATAATTCATTTTATGATAAGTTGAACTACTTGCTGACTTTGGCTCTGCTAAGTATGTAAAGTTTACAACCCCATCAACCGATGGAGATGGTACTAGGATCAGTTCGTTGTTTTGTATAAAATAATATCTAGGTGTGCCCTCTACAGCATTCCCTGATGAATCTAGTCTACCTATTTGATTCCTAAAACCCTCAAGGATTTGGTTATTAAATTGGATAGCACTTTTAAATTCTAAAAAATCTTTTGGCAGATCAACGCTATTCTTTTTGTTGTTTATTATGATACTTTGATCTTTTGAGTAACACTTGCTGTAGTAAGCTAGATCTTTTTCTGCCTCTTCTAAAAACTTTCGAGCAATTGCCTTGTTGTGTGGGTTTGTACCAAACTGCAATATGCTCCTGTCAACTAATTCTGACCACTTCATCTAGTGCTCTTCTGTGTTAAATCCATTCCTTGAACCTTTTCATTAAGTGCATTTATTATATCGATCGCTCGTCTTTCCATTGCAAGGGAACGCTCTAATTCGCCATCAGATTGAAGTAATTCTGAGCAGGCAAAATAAGTAATTGCCTCGTGTGCAACGCTTGCACATTCAGGCTCTTGACCTGAGATATTAAAAACACGAGATGGCTTGCGATAGTACATGACGAAAATCGATCCAAACTCTACTAAGTTAATTGGTAAAATATTGTATGCGACTTCTTGAGATCCTGAAGATGTTGTCACTCCTGTCCTTACAAATACAGGGCTGTCACCTGATGGCGTGTACATATAACTATTATTAAGCTCATATCTTCCTAGCTGATCAGTAACGTGTATCCAAACGATGTCATCTGATATTAATGCACCTCTATCAGTTTCTGTATTTGGAACTAAAAAAGCTGAGTCTATTTGGTCAAAGGCTAGTTCATATCCATATATTCCTGATAGCTTATTTTCTGTAAGATCTGATAGGTTAAATGTACCATCAGCTATATATGCATCGGAGTTATGACTAACCGATGACGTGCTTAAACCCGATGAAATCTTTTGTTCGTGTAGTAATCTTGATAAGTATTTTTTGTCTAAGATCGCAGGGATCTTTTGTATCGCACCATCAATTGCATTAGCTATATCGTTAGTGGTGTATATCGTAGCATCTTTATCTTCGAGATATAGCTGTATGTGACTTTTAATTTCACTAATTGTCATTCGATGCCTTAATTTATTTTGGACCAGGGGGAGTGTTTAAACGCTCCCCCTAATCATTTTAACTAGATACTATTTACGCAGGAGATGCAGTTGCAGTTGAGTAGTTATCCGGTAGACCATAAAGTCTTCCGACAGCCTTACTTCTGTTACTACAAATCAACTGACCCATCCAAAGAATCTGTCCTGTCTTAGCATCTTGATCTACAGGTGCTTTAAAACCTGTGAAACCAAAGTTAGCTTTACGACTATGAACCATTCTTAGGTAGTCTTCGTTCAAGAAGTAAACTTCTCCATCAGGGATAGATTCGTCAACTACGATATCCACGCCACGAAATTTCATCGCTGTGAATCCCATGTCAGCAACTTCAGAAGATGCTAACGATGATGTTCTTTTCTTGTCCGACAAGTGTTGCTCCATCGCATCAAAAAAGATTTGATTTACAACAACCTTAGTTGGTCTTTCGCCTGCATCCTTTGACATCTTATTATAGTAGACCCTAAAGATCTTATCCATATTATCTGCCATAGAATCGAAGTTAGATACGTTACCTGCCACAGCAATGTTTGCATCAGCCGACATATCCTTATCAAAAGCACCTTTCCATACTGAACTTGCCAAACTACCTAGAGAGGCTGTTTGACTAGCAATAGCCGGAAGAGAAACTAAGTTGGATGTACCATCAGCACCTGAGACTCCATAGAAAGCATCTGCAAATTTCTTTGTCAGAGACTTCTCAGCGTTCTTCATCTTCGCACCCATGAGGTCAATTAACTTCTCGGGGTTGTCGTTTACACGCTCTTCATATCCTGAGATAGATACAGATGCGTACGCCTGAGCCCAACTATATGAGGCATCTTTTGCAAACTCTGTAGGTTCGATTGTCATTGTACCATATTTTTCGTAGAACCCTAGAGAAGTAGCATCTGCGACTTCGATTGGTTGATGTATAGAGTTACCACTTGCATTTGGTCTTGAGCCACCTAGTAAACTAGAAAGAAGAACACTTTTCTTCTTTACGTTGTCGACTAGCTTTGGTATATACTGCTCTTTTGTAAGGGCAGTAAGCGATGCGTAGTCATAACTACCATCGACATTTGGTGTAATATTAGCCATGTTATTTTATCCTGTTGTTTTTACATTAAGTTGTATTTAGATAAAGCAATCCTAGCAATGTCGTCATACGTTTCGCCTCTAGGAGTAGGTTCTTCACGAACTCCCTTAGTTGTTGTTGTGACTTCAGCTTGCTTTTTTAGTTCATTTGCTTTCTCTACTTGCTTAATTGCCTCGAGTAGTTTTGACTCTCCGTTAGCTGTCGCATTCGCAAAAATAAATGCATCTTCAAGTGATAATCGTTTATCAATAGCTACGTTTAGCACTTCATTTACTGCATCAGGGTTAGACTTTAGTTCAGGATGACTATCGACTAAGTTTTTAATATCTCGATCAACTTGTTTCTCTGTTTCCATTTTCAAGATCTTAGACTCTAGATCCTTTATTCTATCTACACCTTGTTCTGTTTCAGGTTCAGCAATAGATTTGTTGTCAGCAACTTCTGCTTGCAACGACTCGGTTTCTTTCATCAACTCAAACAGCTTATGATCATCACCTAACTCACTACGCACCTCGTTATCAAGTAAGGTGTTTAAACGATCTCTCATTGAAACAAATGCCTTACGATCATCTGAAAGTTCTTGTGCTTTTTGTGTGTTAGCTTTCTGCCACTCGCTTTTGTTATTGAGTGCCTCAAGAGCCAAGCGAAGATCGTCATCAGAATACTCTTGTCCATTATGAGTAAACACATTGACTTCTTCAGTTGGGGTCTGCTCTTCGGTAGACGTTGGTTGCTCAGTTGCCTGAGTCTCTTCTACTTCCGGGGATTCCTCCTGCCCCTTTGATTCAGTATCGACAACAGGATTCTTCGGTTCAGTTTGAAAAGCCATAGTGGGACTATCACTAGGTTTAAAAAGTGAACTGACTTGATCATCGTTCAGTTCGATACCATACTCAAAATCTTCTACTTTATTATTATCTGACATAATTTATATTCCCTATCTTATAATTAATTCTCATTTTGTCCTTTGACTTCTTGCTCTGCATCTGCAACTAATGTTGGGTCAGATTTTAATTTGCTTATCATCTCCTCCCTTGTCGATCCGAATCGACTAGTGTCAGGTGCTTGAGCCATCGCCTGTTGCTGTTCCAACATAGCCTGCTGTTGGGCTTGCTGTTGTTGTATAGCCATTCGTTCAAGCAATTGTTCTTTCTGAGGCATATTCAAATTTTCAACTATATACATAGGATCTGTTACCACCCCTAGCTGTGCTAATTGCATTATTTTATTTTCCATGAACTGCCTATTCTCAGGTAGGGTAGATCCAACTCTAACCCTTACCATAATATCTTTCTCTTTAAAAATCATACCGACTACAGATCTATATTCCATCTTACCTGAACTATGCATATAGGGTACATTTATCATTTTAGTACCAAGCTGTTTAAACATAGTTAGCCATAGCTGACCAAGGTTTTGTAGTGCTTGCTCAATAATTCTAGCCTTATAGTCTATCTTAGAACTAGATGCCCTTTGTAGTAGATCTGCCTGCACCCCTGAAGTAACATTTGTATCTGCCTTACCTTGAGTAGATTTATTAACTCCGGATATAGTTTCAAACATATCTAACAATATATTATATAGGTTAAATACATAGTTTGGCATTCCGGCAGGTTGCACCATAGATACTTGCCCTGCCCCACGTTTACGTATAATTTGTCCCGGCTTATTATGAATCTGATCCTGAACGTCTGCTGTCATGTCCACCACCCAACTAGGATTTGCCATCTGACTTACGTTATCTGCAATCTGCGAAGTGATGCGATCCATAGCCAAGTTCAAATGCTTCAATCTCCTAGGCTCAGGTCTGCCCCAAAACTGATGAGCAGAGCCGAAATTTTTCATATGAATAAATGGAAATGGATTATTAATATGGTTCTCTTGGTTAAAGAAAGGATATTTGCTTTCGCCATCAAACAGCAAAACATTGCCGGCTATACAGATCTTTCTTAAACCCGGTTGTGATTTATGATCAGGATCGCCCATATAATCTTTAGATCCATCTCTCATGTAACACTCTAACAACAACACAGACTCTTCCTGATCCTGAAACGCCTGCTGTTTACTTTTATATAAATCCATTGCACCGCTAGGATCAGTAACCACAACAGGGCGTTCGCCTGTTCCTTGTTTTGTCTTTATAGCTTGAGCCCTAAATTGCTCTAAATCTCTATCGCTTTTTACAAACTTACCTTTGTTCGGGTACATTCTTTTAATTTCATATAGGGGGGTTGGACTAGCATAAATTACCCACTCTGCATTTTCTAACTTGGTCGCACTCGGGTTAACAAATAATGTGTATGGATCAGCTACATCACAATCAGGTAAGTCATCATATTGGTTATATGAAATCTTCATAAAAGCAGTTCCATATATAAGATAGTCTAAAAGAAGTTCGCTTATGCAAGTTTGCATATCACGTAATTGCCAAAACTCATCCATAACCGCTTGTAATGTTTCACTCATTGCCTGATCAATAGGATCGTTACCTACTGCCATTATGTCTAGCTTAGGTTGGCGACTATTTAATATAGGGATCATTGTATCTATTGCAGAGCCAATAAGATCTATTGTTAATTTATTTTTAAAATCAGGAACACTAGCACCTTCCCAATGATGTCCATGATATAACGCCTCAGCTTCTCTCCATTCTGCTACAATCTCCTCTTTAGATTGACGTGCCAATTCAAACATAGAATAAACTTTTGCTAAGAGTTTCTGTTCTTTTTTAGATGGTTGATAGTCAGTTTTTGGTTCACTTGTAGTGTATGCCATTTACGATCTCGCTATATTTGTTCTTTGTAAAATATCAGGTGCTTTCTTGGGAAACTCTTGCATAGCCATTTGCATTAAAAACATATCTGAACAGGCTTGAGCAAATGATACATTTTGATCTTCATTTAAATTATTTTCGATAAACTCATACTCGGACTTTTCTTGATCAGACAATTCTTCTGAGTCTTCCCATATTTTTTTTTCATTATTATATGTTTGTTTAAACAACCTCTTCTTAAGAGTGCCCAACTGCTGTACTCCCATTACCATCATTCTGTAGATCTTCAATTGCTTTTTGAAACCAATCTACTTTTTTAATGATTCTAGGTTTACCAAGATGCATTAGCCCATAACGACACGAGTCAAGGGCGTGATCCATTTTTGTCGTATCAAGATCCTCAACTCTAGACTTATGATATATGGCAGATTTAAACTCCATTATTAAATTCTTACAATTGTTAAAGATTTTAATGCTTGCTCCTGTGTCTTCCTTTGGATCATTTGATGTGTGCAAGTATTGCCTAACTAAGTTCCACCCGGACATTCTATCGTTGTTAGCCCTTATAGTTGGTATCCCTGCAAACAACATTATGTCCGCTATGGACATATTAGAGGGGGCTATTCCATCTGACTTATTTGTATTTTGCGGATTTTTAATAGATGTAGATGGGTCAATAATAGTAGCCATATAATCTTCATCGCCTGACAACTCTTTTATTTGTTGTATATGATAATTTAATTCACGACCCTCAACATAATGCTCCCGGTAAAAATAGACGTTGCCATCATAGTCAACAGCAAACCATAAACAAACAAATGGGGCTCGCATTCCATAGTCAATACAACGATATTTATACCAACCATCCGGGATTTCTTGAGGCTCAATAACATGATCTCGATCTTTAAAGTTTGAAAAGAATTGTCCCTCAAATACATCCCAATTACCATACAACCACATCTCTCTTAATTCTTCGGGTAGCGACTCTAACTGCTTTACATAATCCGGATCAGACTTTAATAATGTAGGATTGTCATATATAGTAGATGGGATAAAACATTGTGTACGCCCACCCTTACCGGCTATAACTTCATTCGGTTCTTTTACAAATCTTTCCTTTACCCATTGGTGTCCCTGACCACCGGGATTAGTTGTTAAAAATATTCTAGGGGGTAGTTCAAGATGCGGAGATCTAACTGCTGAGGCTACTCGCTCAAACGATAACTCGTCCGGGATCAGCGTGACCTCTTCTATTAGCATCTTATGATATTGGTGTCCAAGATACTTCTCAAACGCAGACTCTTCGGATAGATGCCCGGTTCTGATCTTAGCACCATTTGGAAATCTAAATTCAGTTGGGTTGCCTACCGCTGTCATGCCCAAGTATCGATAAAAATATTTAGCCCGGTCAATCCAATCCCTTAGATCATCATAGTTACGTCTAAGGACTAGGGCTCTGTATTGTGGATGTTCAAGATAAGTCGGATCAACCAACCAAGCTAAACCTGCTTCAGTTTTACCGCCCCCACGAGCACCACCATATAAACACGTATGGGCATCGGTGGATAGGGCTGTCGTTTGTTGCCCTTCATGGGGTGACCAAATTACATTTTCACTCACTACATTTCTCGCATAGGTCTTCCCAAGGTGGAATATCTTTAGTGCACTCAGGACATTGATACTTCATTACTTCTTCTTTTTCCCCTTTAATAGTTTCTGATGCCATTTCAATTCCTCCTCCATTTGTTCAAATTTTAATCTTTCTTCTTCCATATGCTTATCAACCAAAGCAACAATCTGAGAGTCTGCATTAGCAAAAGCAATTTCAAGGTTTTTAATACGTGTTTCAATTTGGTAATAGCCATAAACGAGCCCCCCTAATAGGAAGAATATTTGTCCAAGCCATTTAATATTAATAGTAAGTGCGTAGCTATCTGAACCCACAATTTGACCTGAGTATGATCTAGCACCCTTATTTTCACTCACTTTACTTCCCACCCTGCAACAGACCACCCTGAGTCACAGCAGGCAATAGTTGTTAATATTGTAAATACCAATACTACGTGCAACGCTGACCATAAGTACCTTGATTGGGGTAGCCAACTTTTACTTTTTATATAGATATATTTTACTTTCCGCCCATACGATGCGTGCTGTGCATCCCAATAGGGGTCATGTTTTACTTTGCTCAAAAAGTCTGCCTCACTTAAATAATACTCAAAGCAAGTGCGAACGCCACCATCCCTCGGGTTGGGGTGCTGTTCCGGCTCGATCTCATGCGATAAAATAGGTTCGCAATCATTGTTTTATTTGCTTTTTAACCATGCTGTTTAAACATTATTATACATAATAAATGTTATGTGTAACTTTCAGGTTTAGATCCTGCTCTATATATAAAGTGTTATTAGTTAACATCTTTTGATC
>JACLAB010016678.1_pt1 | contig 40104 bp, 26 predicted proteins | sample 8027921 | NCBI WGS metagenome assembly JACLAB01 (sample SAMN15725117, study PRJNA655200) | protist metagenome | isolation source: fluorescence activated cell sorting (FACS) single amplified genomes of... | place: USA: West Boothbay Harbor, Gulf of Maine | collected 2000-07-19 | reverse complement strand
GGGCAGAAAAAGTAAAGCGCAGAGAGTGCAGATGAGAAGAATCCAAGCCGAGGAGGAGAAGGATGTCGCGGTGGAGCTGTTAGTTGTGCCGAAAGATGGTTTCATGATCGAAGAGCTCATGGCTGAATTGGCCACTACTCAGGCAAATATCATCAAAGTTTTATTCATGAAGGGTATTGCCGTGCAAATGGGTCAAATGCTAGACAGAGATACTGTCGTTGCCGTTGCCGAGGATATGGCGGTGGAGTGGATCGACGAAGACGAAAAAGGCGTCACGCACGAAGCGAGGAAAACCACAAAGTTCAACACGGAAGAAGATGAAGAGTTCTTAGAACCTAGACCGGCAGTGGTGACAATCATGGGTCACGTCGATCACGGGAAGACGTCGCTTTTAGATTACATTCGAAAGTCGAAAGTTGCCGCCGGAGAAGCCGGAGGAATAACCCAAGGCATCGGCGCCTATCAAATCACAACTCCAGTTGGAGAAGACGAAGAAGAAACGACAATTACATTTTTAGATACTCCAGGTCACGAAGCGTTCTCAGCTATGCGTGCGCGAGGCGCGAGGGTGACGGATATTGCCATTATCATCGTCGCTGCGGACGACGGGTTGAGACCGCAAACAGAGGAAGCCGTAGCGCACGCGCAAGCGGCGGAAGTGCCAATTATCGTCGCCATCAACAAAATCGATAAACCGGCTGCGGATATTGAGTTTGTGCGCGGAGAAATGGCCAAAGTTGGTTTGACCTGTGAAGAATGGGGTGGAGAAACAGCCATGATTCCAATTTCCGCGAAGACTGGAGAAGGCATTGATGATTTGTTGGAAACTATCGCCTTACAATCTGAAATTTCCGAACTCTCCGCCAATCCGAATAAACTAGCGTTAGGTTCCGTCATCGAAGCGCAACTGGATAAACAGAGAGGTTCAATTGCAACTTTGTTAGTCCAAGCTGGTACTTTGAAAGTCGGTGATCCGATTTCCGTCGGAGAAGTCCATGGCAAGATTCGCGCCATGGAGTCCGCCACAGGAGAGAAGATTGAATTCGCCGGACCATCCATGCCAGTCAGTGTTCTGGGTTTGAATGGTGTTCCAGTCGCCGGAGACGAGTTTGCAGTCTGCGAGTCCGAGCAAGATGCGAGAGAAAGAGCCGAAAAAGCTACGGAAGAAGCGAGATCTTCTCGTCTCGGAGCCGTCGCCGGTAACGTGGCGAGTTTGACGAATATTTCCGGCGTCGTGGAGGATTCTCTGCAAACGATTAACTTGATTCTAAAAGCGGATGTTTCCGGTTCGACCGAAGCTATTAAAGCTGCGTTAATGCAATTACCTCAAGATCGCGTGCAATTGAGATTTCTTTTGTCTTCTGTGGGCGAAGTGTCCGAGTCAGACGTTGATTTAGCAGCCGCGTCTGGTGGCATCATCCTGGCGTTCAACACGCCAGCTTCTGATCGCGTTGAGGACGTTGCTAAACGCGCGGGAGTCGAAATAAGATCGTACGATGTTATTTATGGATTGATTGACGAAATCCGAGACGCCATGGAAGGTAAACTGTCCGAAGTAAAGGATGAAGTTCCGGTTGGCAAGGCGGAAGTGAAAGCGGTCTTTGGCGGCGGTTCCTCTAAAGTTGCAGGTTCGTTAGTTCTCGAAGGTAGCATTAAAAAAGGAACGTTCATGCGCGTTGTTCGAGGACCGAACAGAAAGGAAATGTACAATGGTAAAGTTGGTTCTTTGCGTAGATTTAAAGATGCGGTGAAAAAAGTCGACTCTGGCGAAGAGTGCGGCATCGGCGGCGATCCAGAATGGCCCGATTTCAAGGAAGGCGACATCATCGAGTGCTTCGATTTAGTCGAGAGAAAGCAAACGTTAGAATCTGCGTCGGAAACGCTCAAAGAACAAGTCAAAGAGTATCGCAGTAAAGATGAGGAGAGAGCAGCGAAAGCGGCGGCGGAATTGGAGAAGTATCAAAGGAAACGCGGCGCGGAGACACCACCTCCCGCCGCAGCTAAATAAGCATAAACTTTCTAACACTATATCGATAAAACACGTCATCATAGGCTAACAACAAGTAAGAACAATATACGGGTATCATAATAATATATCTAAGTACAACATAAAATTAATAATGAGAGCGAGTATCAGTGGCGCAATAGTATGTATCTATCGTCTTTCGACAATCGACAAATACTTAGTTTTATTTCCTGAATTTTCCTACAATTGCTTTACAAAAATAATGTCTCATGATGTTCTTCTGAGACAGATTCTCGGCCCATTCAAAGAGTACAGACAAGCGCGACCAAAAGAAGGAGGTGAGACGAAGATTGATGAATTCAATCAACTGAGGACGTATCCAGTCGATGACATATCAGCCAACGAATTCGGACACGAATGGGCTGTGAAAACAGTTATGCTGGAAGAGTTTGATGAGGAAATAAGAGAGGCTCTGTGCACTCGCTCGAAAGAAGAAGTCACGACACGAAAAGGCATTCGCGTATCGAACGAAGACGGTGGTTACCACTCCACGCCAGATTTTCTACAGAGACTGACAGTAGCAGATGATGATGAGGAAGAAGCGAAGAAGGGTGAGATGTCGTCGAAATTTCTCCCTCAGTTCCTGCGTTTTGTGAGTATGCAACTCGAATCGTTCCCGTCGTTGAAACGCACTCGTCCTCCAATGACCACGTCTTGGATAAACAGGCTCGGTACAAATAACAGCAACGGCTTGCATAACCACGCGAGCGCTAAGCTTAGCGGAGTGTTTTATTTCGACGACTACGAAGCCGATGTTGACTCCGCAGCGGCGCAGGAACCAAAGCCTGGTGATCTGCTCTTGAGGACGGCTTCGGCCGCAATGCGGAAGAATGAGAATATGGGAGAGTGGTGCGAGTACGTAATCATTCGTCCTCAACGAGGAAAACTCGTCTTGTTCGAGCCCAAGTTATTGCACGGAGTGGTAGCTTCGCACCGAGAGCGATTTTCGCTTGCTATGAATTTCGGGGAGAAGAATGTGAGTTTTGAAGATCCAAACGAGGGAGGAAAGAAAGTTAGCGTGCGACCAATCGAATTATAGCCTTTACAGTAGATGTAGCCATTTTACAGTAGTAGTAGCACGCTCGCTAATGAAAGCATCATCATTTTATTCACATTTCGTTCAAATTTAACATCGAACTTGGACGAACCGCCATATTTGTCCGTTCGTCTTCCTCGTTATCGTCCTCGAGAGAGGCGTCGTTGACTCCCTCGGCGTTCAACCTTTGATACTTGGAGAGATTCGAAGAAGTGTTCGTGTCTGAAACGCTAAATCCTTGCAGCGAGAAAGCAAACGCTGACGTCCCGGCGCCAAGTAAAGAACCTACAATCACATCCTCCGGATGATGCCACATATCGCGAATTCGCGTGATGGCAACTCCGACTGCCACAGAAAGCGGCGCTAAGCTAATCAAAACTTTCCAAACGAACGCTTCTGTTCGCTCGGTGTTGGTTCTAGAACCGCCAAAACATTTCAAATAATACATTAAATACAAGCTCAAGTAAAACAATCCTGAAAAAGACACGCTCGTGTGCCCGCTCGGAAACGATCTTCTTCCTTGCCTCACGTCGTTCAATAAGCTCTCATTCTCCAAATTTCCACAATCTGGTTTACCGTACTCTTTCCATACCGGGTCAGCTGTAGCGCTACCCCAACATCTCGCCGCAAAATCCGGTCTATAGTTTCCGCATGCCTGTTTCACGCTGTTCACGAACACAAACGATATCGCGACGGATAACAGTAAACCCAAACTCGCCGCCGTGCTTCTCGCTCTTCTCCCCGATGTATCCATTTTCGAGCACAGAAATATGCACAGTAAAGGAAACACGATGCTGATAAATGGCAGAACGGCCGTTGGAACAGAATTTTTCTTCATCGGATATCGCAGTCGATAAATCAAATTCTCGTTGAGAAATTTTTCGTAAGGCTCGGCAAACTCTAAAGAGAAGCCGATGGATAATAAAATCAAAAGAAGCGCGATGTCAAACGCGACTCGATACCGCTCGTTCATTACAGTCAACGCGTTAAAATTAGTATTCCGCATCCTATCGTTATTTTTCCGGCTTTTTTGTCGTCGTCGAGGAGAAGTTTGCTGCGGGGGGAAAACGCTTTCGCTTTCCTCTTCTCCGCTCAAAATCTCTAAAGATACGAAAGACGAATTCGCGCGTCTCGTTCGTTTCGTCAGAGAGGAAAGCGAGGAAGACGACACGTTCCTCTCAAAAACTCTTTTCTCCTCCTCCTTCTCTTTGTCGGCGCGTGGCGGCCGCCCCGTATTCGAAGCCTGCGCGTGAGAGTCGATCGTTGTTGTTATTTGTTCCGTTTTAACGAACAAAAAAAGTAACGACGACGCTTCGCTTTTCTTCCCCAAAATTACTTCTCTCAAGTTTAGTCTGCGAGAGACTTGACTTGACGATGAAAACGACGACGAAACCGTTCTCATTGACGTACGTGAGATACCCAATAATTGACGACTCCTATTATTTCAAAGGCAAATTCTTAGCCATCGCTTCTTTATCTCCAATCTTCACGGTCGCGCACACCACCGCCTGTTTCTGTTCCCAACGAGAACTGTTCGATTTCACCTTAGTGGTTGGAATATTCTTAAACGAATGCTTAGCGCAGCTGTTAAAACACTACTTGCAACAGGAGAGACCGAAATCGTGTCAGAGAGTGGATTTTTGCGACACGCACGGGATGCCGAGTTCGCACGCGCAGTTGGCGTTTTTTAACAGCGCGATGTCGGTTTTGGTGTTGTTGAGGAGGTGGAAACACGCGAAGAAATATCGAGGAGAGGGAGAAAAAGCGGGAGTGGATGTGTCATCTTTTGTGCTTTCGTTGATGACTGTTCCAATAGCAGTAATCGTGGGGTATTCTAGAGTCGAGTTAGGGTACCACACAATCGAGCAAGTCGTCGCGGGTGCCGCGATTGGGTTGATGTTTGGTTCGATGTGGTTTCTCGTCACGACGAGAGTGTTCGCGAAGCAGTTTTCTGAGTTGGTGAAAGAGGACGACGATCACGCGAGTAACAGCGCCAGGGTTCGGGGGAAGAAAAGACGAAGATTTGGAAAGTTACTGAGGGAGACGCTGAACATGAGAGACTCATCGATGTGTGCGAACCCGTTGACGATTTCGAGAGAGAGGGTGGAGCTGGAAAATTTCGCGTTTCCGATGAAAGATGTCGTCGGTTTGTTAAATACCCCGTCCTTAAAGAAAGTAGATTAGTTTGTTTGTGTGTATAGATTCTTCGATTGTACCATAGTAAAAAGTTATCATGTATATGTGTATTAGTGAAAATATTCTTTTTACAACAAGAGAGTATCATGTATAATTGTATATGTTTCTTCTTCTTCTTTTTCATTCACCAACGTTCAGGATTTTAATCACAGACGCGTTCCCGATTCTATGCAACGCGACGATGGCGTCTCCTTTTTCGCAGTATCCAGCGACTTTCGCGTAAGATACCGCCGCAGACAATATCTCATCCGTCGTGTCAGTATCCGTCGCTCGTGCGGAACCTTCTGCCAAGAGTGGAATCAAACCCCTCGTCAACTGCGCTTGCTTTGCCGGCGTCTCGCCGGAACACGTCCACGTCAAAGAATCTGTCGTCAACGTTGGCACAAAAACCGTCAACACCGGCACTTTCGGTCTGTACTTTGCCACGAGCCTCGCCGTGCTCCCTCCGTGCGTCAAGACTACAATCAAAGCCGCTCGAACTTTCTGCGCTGTGCGAACCGCGGATGAAGCCAAAGATTCTAACGGCATCATCGGTTTCTCCACTTGCGCTAAAATAGCTTTGAACAAGATGTAATGGTCGATGGACGCCTCCGCTTCGTTACAAATCTTCGACATGACTTTCACCGCATCTACTGGGTAAGACCCCGCGGCAGTTTCACCGGACAACATCACGCAATCTGTGCCGTCTAAAACCGCATTCGCGACATCGGTAGCTTCCGCTCTCGTCGGTCGTGGGTTTTGCACCATCGATTCTAACATTTGTGTCGCGGTGACGACTGGTTTCCCAGCTGCGTTGCACTTTTCAATCATCAATTTCTGCGCCAAGAAAATCTTCTCGGTCGGAATCTCCATGCCTAAATCACCTCTGGCGACCATAATCGCGTCTGAGGCGGCTAAAATATCGTCAAAATTTACTAAACCTTCCTGGTTTTCAACTTTAGAGATGATTTGAATCTCTCTCCCTTCCTCGCCCAACACCTCTCGAATGTTTCTCACGTCCGAGCCTTTCCTGACAAAACTTGCCGCAATAAAGTCCACTTTATTTTTCATCCCCCACTCTACGATATCTATGCGATCTTTCTCCGTGATCGTCGGTAAATCGACAACCACCCCGGGTAAATTCACATTCTTTCTCTCCCCGAGCGTCGCCGTGTTTGTGCACATCGCTTGCACCGTCCCGTTTGCGATGTCGCAGGAAATCACCTCCAAAACAATCGACCCGTCGCCGATCAATATTTGTGCCCCAGGAACAACGTCTTCGGCTAATTTCTTATACGACAACGCGATCATATTTTCGTTCCCGAACGCGCTATAATCCGTCGTCAACGTCACTTGTCTCCCGGCGGTTAACAACACCGGCTTCGAGTCTTCCAACATCCCAGTTCTAATTTCCGGTCCTTTCGTGTCTAATAAAACCGCACACATTAACCGAGTGTTCGCGCACGCCTGTCTCAAAACGTCCAACGTCTCTTGATGGTACTCGTGCGACCCGTGCGAAAAATTAAATCGCGCGACAGACATGCCGCTTCGCAAAAGTTCCTCCAACACGTGCAACTCTCTCGATTTCGGTCCTAACGTGCAAACAATTTTGGTTTTACATCTCAACAAGTTATCGTTGTTGTTGTTGGAACTCGAGGCCGGGTGGATGGAAGACGCGTTCGAGGTTTGCCCGAGAATATCCTCGATTTGAATGTTCATCTTTCTTCTTTCTTTCTCCACAAAATAAAACTATGCGCGTGCAAAAGTCTTCGCTCTTATTTGAGATTTGATTGTTTCTTCTCAGACTCAGACTGATGATCGAACGCTTTTTTGTCTCTCTCTTCTCCTCGCGTGTTGTTGCTCTTACGTTTCGTGACACCACCACAAGTCGTCGTCGTCGTCGTCGTCGTAGTATAGCACTCGCCGGAAATGAAATGGAAAGTAGTATATCTGCTTTAATAAAGATTATATATGTATAATATTCTGTTCGCGTATACGAAGAAGAAGAGGTTGTTATTGACGACTTTGTGTGGCCTCTTTTTTTTTTGCGGAGGACCAAAAAAGGAACTTTTCTTTCAAAAGAAAGGAAAAAAACAAAAAAAAAGGAGAATTTTGATCCGCTTTTGATTGGGGTTTAGCGCTAAACCCCATTGCATTCATCCACTCTCACGCAAAGTTTATTATATACTAACGAACTCCCCCCCCCTCGGTTACGATACAAGAGAGATGGCTGCGCCGAAGAAGAAAAAAGGTGAGGATGTGAAAAGAGAAAGAGAGAGAGAATCTTAAAGCGGGGCAGTGACGCTCTGCGCACTCGACACACACACGAAGCGCTCTGCTTCCCCTCCCGGCGGTCTCTCCCGATTTGAATTCTCTTTCGTCGTGTCGGATATTTCCATTTCTCTCTCTCGTCGAACAACAAGAATACGTTTGAACAAAGACTGACAAAATATTACGCTCTCTCTTTCCTCGAAATCAGGTGTCGTCAGTAAAGGTACTTTAAAGGCCGTACCGGCGAAGAAAAAGGTAAGAAGAGTACTCCTCTAATGTGTTTCGAGGCAATTTTTTTGAATTGGCACTTTCGTTCCCAATTCGACGAGATATTCAAGAGACAAGTGAGAGAAAACTGACAACAATGTGTTATTCTCGTTCGAACAATAAAAAATACGACAAAACAGGCTGCCGTGGCAAAGAAAGCGCCGGCAAAGAAAGCGCCGGTGAAGAAACAACGACCCCAGGCGGATTCCTCCGACGACGATGCCAACGAAGAAGAGAAAAAGCCACACATCCAAATCCACCAACAGCAACAACAACTCGTCCCTCGCCCGCAACAACCCATCGCTGCTCGCAACAACATACCGTTGGACCCGTACGCGTTCTCGCCGGACGATGAGGCAGACGCGAACAAAAAGTACCAATTCTCCGTTATGTGTATGATGGGTAAAGATATTAACATTCCGTTGCAATTAGATATTGAGAAGGATGCGGCGATAACCGCGTTGAAGAAGAAGATATCGGATAGGACAGGCGGGAAGTTGGCTTTGAACGATATGATTTTAACCCTGGGTGCAAACGTGTGTAAGAGATCCATGACCGTAAGGCAAGCCGGAATTAAAAACAACGTTCAAATCATATTGACGTTGAAAGAGGATTTAGCTAAATTTAAGGTGTCTCTTTCAGACGAGCGAGACATGACGCAAGAGGAGGTCCGCGCTGCCTTACAAATGGTAGGCGTTGCAGTCGACGTCGTAGACGACATCGACCCGGAGGATAAAGTGAAATCGCAACAAAAGAAACCGTACCGCAACGCCGACGGTAAAGCGAAAGATCGCGAAAGATTTACCGAAGAAGAGGTGAAAGCGTTGATCGATGGCGTCGCCGCGTACGGCTTAGGAAAGTGGTCGGAAATTTTAACGCAATCGTTCGGGCAATCGGAAAGAACAGGAGTAGATTTGAAGGATAAGTGGCGTAACTTGACGTTGGCCGCGAGCCGACCTCCTGGGTTCACATTTCGAGTGAGTTACATGAACGCAGAGTTGTTACAACGCGTGCGAGAAGTAAAAGCTCAAGTGGAAGAGAAGAAGAAAAAAGCAGCGGCGTTCAGAGACCAGAAAAGTGGGCGATCGCGGCAAGACGATATTGCGAAGGCGCAAGCCGAGGCGGCGCAAAATATACAAGCGCACGGCGATTTGGGCTACCACGCGTAAAGAAGGAACGCTTTAATTACAATATAAAAGAGAGAGAGAAAGAGAGAGAGAGAGGAAGAGACGATTTCATTCATGGAACATTACAAACAAAATTCATTCATATTGTGTCATACCATACTATTAACTAAATATCCTGAAACTATCACTAAATCTATCATCTACCTAAATATCTCTATCATACCGCCTTGGTTTTTGTCTCCTCCGCGATGCTCTCCATCATCTTCTTCCACTTTTCCACCTTCTCGTCGGTGATTCGATATCTCTCTTCGAACTCTCTCTCGCGAAGCGTCAACACTCGATCGAAATACGTGCACACGCTCGTCGCCGCATCTCTACACAACGCCACGCATTCAAACACTTCCGTCTCGGTCATTTTTCCACGCATCTTCGTGCCTAGCAGTATCGTTTTATCCTCTGTCTCTTCGTTGATTAAAAACGCGCACGTCATCGTCGCTTTCGCTTTCATCTCTTCCTCTCTTGTCGGGTCGAGCGCGAGCGCGAATGTGGGTGTCTCCCCCTCCCCTTTCCCACTGCTAATTTCCATCAAACACGCGGTCGAGCTGCACATCCATCCTTTCGTTTCGACTCCAGATAAAATCAACGCTAACCCGACCGCATTTAACGCGCAGGAGAGAAAACTCCCGTCGTTTTTCAGCTCTTGCACGCTCACAATGAGACCAAACGAGGCGTTTTTCTCCAACTCAATCGCCGCCTTTGCGCAGGATTTCACAAACTGTTCCGTCGTTCTTTCCTTCTCTTTTTCCTCCTTCAAAGGGTCGTCGAAGGACGACCCGTCGTCCTCGTCGTCATTTTTCGAAGGAAGTAACTTGCAGTAACTTTCCACGACCAGCCGTTCTCCGTCTTCTTTGCTCTGAGAGAGCGAGGAGAATTGGAGTTCTCTCGGGCCTTGAATCGAGCAGACAACTTTCGTCTCGTCGGAGTGCCACTCGCACGAAGACGTCGATCGAGTGATGGTGTTTAACACCGACGTTTGTTCGCGGAGCGTGTCGAGTAAGCGACCGTCTTCGCGAACGTATCTTTTGGTTTTGGTGGTGGTCATTCACTCTTTTCAGAACATATAAAGCAAGCGGAAGAGAGAGTCTGTAGGTGTTTGTTATTTGTGAGGATGTGTTCTGGGGAATACTCATGTGTTTCATCAACGCATCAGCGCGCGATATGGAGGGACATCGGACTTATATATCAATATATCAATATATCAATATATGTTGTCTAAATACAAATTCCCACCGACGATGGGTTCCCACAGCTGATTGATAAACACCGCCAACGGTTGCAACACCGTTCCTATGAACACTTGCGAGGCTAAAAAGACGACGATAACGACGATTCCGTTCGCTTTGCCCGAAGCTTCGTCGATGTACCACGGACGAGGATTGTCGCCGTCTTTATCCGTGTACGGTTTCGATTGGTATTTGATGAAATTAGTACTTTTGCTGCTACTTTTGTTGGTGTCTTCTGTCTTCTGTGGGCCCCCCTTCTTCGTCGCGCGAAGAAGATGATGATGATGACGACGGTGATGTTTGACGATGGTGATGGGATGGTGTTGTTCTTTGTGTCTCGCGAGAGAAGCAGCAGCAGCACCACCACGAGCGAAGCTCGAAGAAGAGGAAGACGTTTTAGTATCGGTGGGAATAATGCCCACATTAAAAGCAGCACGCATACTCATTTTGTCCGTGTGAAGTCTGCAGTCTATTATTGGTATTAGCTTTTAGGGGATGTGAGTTCATCACACATTCTTATTTCAAAACGGCTTCATAGAGTATCAGAACACACACACACAACAAGCATCGACACTCTTCTGCGCAAAGAGAAGAAAGAGATGACGACGATGAGAGGCAGACTCTTCTCCCCGAAACAACACCAACACCAACCGCGTGGACGACGAAAAGCTGCATTACTTGGAGGACTATCGAGGGACACTTTAATCACGCTCGGTTTGTTCTTGTTCAGTCTCATCCTGTTCGCGTTGCCGAACGTCTTGTTGAGAACAACCGAGGACGACCTATCCTCGCAGAGTAGGAACAGAAACGTATTATCAGAGCAGCAGGAGCAACAAAAGAGTTTGGCGCCGCAGCACGAAAGAGATAGCGAAGGGAGGACGAGGCCTACGACGACGACGACCCCTCGACGAGCGTCTTCTTCGAGCGGCAGCGGTAAAAAATCTAGTAGTAGTAGCAGTGGAAGCAGTAGCAGCAGTAGTAGTAGTTCGAACAATAGCGAGCAAAGAGCCTCGGATGGAGGGATATACAGACGAATGTATAACCTCACCGAACCAGATGTAGACGAAACCATCAAAGGTACTATTCTCGACGTGAAAGTTACCTTGGACGCGCTCCCGCGAATAGATATCGATCCGAAAATTTTACCTACTGGATTACACAAACGCGACGCGTTTATCACGCAATCGAACGCGAAGAAATTTCGGTTCGAAACGTTGCCAAAGAGGTATTTAGCGATTGATTTTGATGCGATCAAGTTAAGGTTTAAAGATGTGGATTCAAAGTTATCGGATTCGAGTTGTGCTTTAGTCGGGTCGAGCGGAAACGTGGTGGGGAGAAATTTTGCGAGCGCGATTGAGTCGCACGATTCGGTCGTGCGATTGAACCAAGCGCGGGCGGATTCACCGTTGAAAGGTAATGGGGATAAACATACTCAGACGAAGGATGTCGGAGAGCGGTCTAATTTCAGAGCCTTATCGAAGCCGTGGATCCACAAGTATTCGCTTCCAGAAAAAGGCGGGTTATCGCCGGCGGATTTGCCGTTGGAGTGGGGGGCGAATTTAATTTTAACCGGCACGACAAAAGGTATCACGTTACAATCAGTCGGACTGGCGCAAGCGTTGAGGGAGAAATGGCGGCGAACGGACGTGCAATTAATCGTGGTCACGCCGAGAATGGAAGCGGCGGCGAGAGATTTTTTCCAATTGTACAGATGGAAGCTCGAGAAGATGGGTTTTACTTTGAAAACGAAAGGCACGCAGCCGTCGGTTGGATTTGTCGCCGCGTTCGCGTTAATGCAAGTGTGCGATCGAGTATCGTTGTATGGATTCGGTCGAACGCACTCCGATGGTTCAAAGCTGGAAAAGTACAGATACTTTGATTCTGGGAAAGGTCGGTACCCGCCGACGAGGGAAATCGTGAGTACCGGCATGGACGTAGAAGTGGCTATTTTCCGAGCGTTAGCCAGAGAAAAAAAAGTGGTCTACTGCGACGACGGAGAGGAAACGACCATGAACTGTGGTAACTTGCACTTTCGTAACGACGCTTTTCCGAAATCGACATCGTCTGCTTCGTCTGAAAGAGGAGAAGGAGGAGAAGAAGACAACAACGACAAAGACGCCGACGCGGAAGAAGAGGGGGACGCCGCGACCGAAGACAGTAAAGAAGAAGTAGATGAACAAGAAGACCACGAAGAACAAGAAGTGGGACAAGAAGAAGAGAGCGACGTTCCGTCTAACGGGTGGGCGGATCTGGTGTAAAGCGGGTAATAATAATAGCTTATACAGTTAGTAATAGATTGTTTTTAGTCGTAAAGAAGAAAAAACATCGTCTAAAAACTGCAGAACATCCTCCTCAAAATGTTCCCCTCTTCGTCGAAAGTAAAACTGTTCGCAGACCTCGGCGATCGCGCGCGAGTGACTCCGGGAAAAGAATCCGTCGTGAAGTTGGTCGTCTCTCTCGGGGACGGGTACGATGCTACTCACCACCGCGGCGACGGCGCCACTGCTGGTGCGCGAAGTCGTTCCGGGGGGCCGCATCATCAATCACCTACTCAAAGAACGAACGAGACCAACGACGACGTTTCCTTCCTCCCGTTCGTGGAAACCATCGAGGTCGAATGGCGAGGGATTGAACGCCTGAACCCGGTTTGGGTGCAACCACCGCGTGGTACCAGTACCAGTAGTAACGCGATGCATAACTCGTTGAAATCGGGCGAACGGTTCATCGCGCGTTCGCCACCTGGGAGCGTTTTAGAGAACGTGCTCTTGAGGCCGAACGAACGACACGTTTTAAAGTTTACGATTCAAATACCGCCTGGGTTACCGCCGACGTACAGAGGTCAGATTTGTCGGTACTATTACTGCGTGATCTTTTCGTGCAAGTTAAGAGGAGAGATGGAACCGGTTGTGATTGAAATGCCTTTGAAAGTGCACGCCGGGCCAAAGCCGCCGAAAAGCTTGAGCGGGACGCCTCGATTCGAGGATTTGAGAATAAGCGAGAGTTTTAATAGCAGCGGCAATCACAGTGTTAGTGGATCTAATAATAATAACAATAACAATAATAATAATAATAGCAGTAGTAATCCAGCTGCCAGGAGTGGACCGGTGACGCCTAGAGGTGTTTTGCCGTCTTGGTCGGACAGGTCATCCGATACTTGGGGCGACGACGTAGAGTTGCGCCAGGCGACGTTGCAAGGCGGCGACGCAGACGAAAGCTTGAGGGAAATTCTAGAGATGTCGAAAATGCAGAAATCGCAACAGAGAACGTACGCGATTACAACAGGGAATAAGTTTATTTGTAAGATAACGCCGGCGAACCCATTACCGATGGTTGCCTGCGGGGAGTTGGTCTCGTGCGTATTTGATTTTGAAAACACAAAGCCAGAAAGTATGGAAGCGATGCCAGTTCAATCGTATTCTTGGACTTTGGAAACGGAGGAGATTGCGTTGAGTAGTATTGAAGGTGGTGGTAGCAGTAATAGCAGTAGCAATAGTAATGGAGGTGCTGATTCTTCGAAGTTGCCAGTCTTGCGGAAGATATGGGCGGAAGGCTCTGAACGGTGCGTAGAACGCATTCGTCGAACGTTCTTTTCGGCGTCAGTCCCGTTAGAAGCTCCAGGATCGTTTCGAACGACGAAAATGGAGTTGGCTTGGGTGCTTCGATTTGAGTTTAACGTCGGTAGTGATAAAGTCGAGTGGAGATACCCAATCGAAGTTATGAGTCGAACGTACGCGAAGAAAAGCCGAGCGATTTGATTGGTATGTCCTAAATAGTCTTCAATAATAGATTGTATAGAAATAACTTATAGATTGCAATAGTTCTAATAAACGTACATAGTTGCAGTTGCTTTGGTGCATCATGCCGGCAACGGTTCGTCCTCGGGAGCCAACGCTTTCCAAAGCGCTGGAAACGCCTCCAGCGAGCTCGGTTGCACGTTCACAGAAATTAATCGCGACGCATACTCAGCAACATCGAGATGCAACTGCTTTAAGATTTTATCCGTGTCGCTCAATTTACCACCCGTCTTTGTCGCATCAGCCGAAGCAGCCGTACCTTTGCCTTGTCTGTCTTTTAAGCGATTCAAACTCGCTTCGGTTTTCAGGACAGTAGCGACTAAATCGCTCGCCATTTCCGCATATTTCTTCGTCACGCCTTCGCAGACTTCTCTCGTCAACTCCTTCGCGGCTATGGGAGACAGACGTCTCGTTCGTTGCGATTCTTCACAGAATTTTGAAAGAGGCTGGAGCAACATTGGCACAAAGTGCGAATGCTTGCTCGGGGTTGGTTTGTTTGTCATTCGAAACGTGGCCGTGATGCCTTTCAGTTGCTTCAACGCTTCGGTGCATCTTTCGGTCACGATGAGAGCAATGGCGGACGTAATTTTGGGCAGGAATTCATCGAGCGTGACCGCGCCAAGTTCTAGGCACTGGCTCGTTGCGTTTGTAGCCGCATTGCGATCTTCAGGGTCCTTAATACCACCACCAACTTTCTTTGCCGCAACTTTAACGAGATCTTCCTTTACTTTTTTAGAGAACAATTCAACCTCCGAACGAACCGTGGCGAGTTCTTCGCAACCAGCCGTGGCGCCCCACGTGTTCGAGCTCGTCGTCCGTCTCGCCGCCGTTGCTGCTGAGGAGGAACCACCCGCATCATCCGAAGTATTCTCACTCTTCTCCGCGGCAGCGTTAATAAGCGCAGTTTCTTCCAGGTATTCAGTTCCAACCGAAACCCACGCGCGATAGCGCGACACGATTTGCGCTGCCAGACGAACAAACTTGTCCGCCTGCGCCGGTACGTACACGTCGTCGGCAAAGCACCGCATGGCATTTCGGAACGCCGCGTCAGAAGCGGCAAGAGAGAATACTCCAGGTACGTCGTTAATTTCTTGTTGCTTTTTGGGCGATTTCGGGGACTGCGGGGGTCCGTCTTTCTTCGGTGACTTTGCCGTTGGCGTCGTCGCATCTCCTTTTCCCACTCTTTCCAGTCCCGGTCTTGTGAGTGTCGCGTCTACGTCACCGGCAATCTCTTGAAAGCGCAGCGTAAAGTACACGCTCAAATTCCATCGCTTATGAAACGTACGCAAAGCATCTGAATCGAAGAACTTATCCGCGGCAACTTGCGATATCGTCTTCGCTTTCGCCTGCAAAGCATCGATAAATGCCATCGAAGCGGCGTAGTTCGAGATGAACGCCTCGGGTACGCCCGGAGAGAAAGAGCTCGGTCGCTTTTCATGCAGTTGCGCGTCAATTTCAGCTAAAACAGAGCCGCCTAAGAAATCGCACGACGATTCCGACGACGAAACATCCTTGGCGATATCGAGAAGAAAAGACACCGCGTCGACCGCTTTTCCCGAGCAATTCTTCAAGATTTCCGAAACGTCCTCGCGAGCACCGATACCAGCCGGTGCTGGAGCGCTGTCGGTGACTTCTGATACAAGTGGTTTTACCAAAGCATTCCTGACTGTTTTCTCTGCATCGCTCGCGCGTCCGACGGCTTGGTACGCTTCCAATAGAAACTTCACAGACGCAGCCGATTTTAGTTTCGTCCCGGGAATGCCACCTTTTTTGCTCTCTTCGCTCGCGCCTAACAACGCAGCCGCGAATGCGCCGTTGAGTTCTTTCAGCAGCGTCTCGTCGCAACTTTTCACGCGGTCGCTGAGTGCTCTGATTTGTTGCGAATCTTTACCTTGAGAAAGGAAGAACTTCAATCTGTTCACTTCGCCGGCGACGCGCGACAAAATTCGCGCCCTCTCTTCCGCAGAATTATGTCCGTCACTTCTATCATTATTACTACTACTCGTCGTCGCATCCGAAGATGAACCACCTTTTCTCGGTGATAACGCGCTATTTTCGTCCGCCAAAGTATTATTATCCGAGGAAGACGCGTTTCTTTCTGCTCTCTCAGCCGAGGCTAAAAACGTCTTCGAAGGGCGCAAGAATTCTAATCCTTCCCCATCCACGTCCATATCGATGTCCACGTTGGTTGCCACGAGAACGATCTCGTCCCCGTCGTCCTCGAATCCTTCTTCTCTTCCTCCTCCTCCTCCTCCATCTCCTCCTACAAACTCCGCCTTACTATTATTTAAATTACTACTCTTCTTTCTCTTTCCGTCGTCTCCGTCCCCGGACGTCCCAAACTCCTCCAACAATCGTTCCACTTTACTACACACCGTCGTCGCTTCCATGATCAACTCCAGCGATTCCCTCTCTCTCGCCAACTCGTCTCTCCTATCTAACGCGTTTTGCAACTTCTCCAACTCTTTCTTCACCACGTCCCGCGCTTCTTCCACTTCTCCTTTTAAAACTTCCAAAGGTTCTTTTATGTCCTTCACGTACGCGTCCACGTCCACTAAATCCGTCGTCAGCGCCACAAAATCTTTATAATCTCGATTGACCATTTCCACTAACTTGTTCTGCAAGTCGTCCGCGTATTTCTCCACTTCCACGGCTAAATCTTCCGGAGTCACAAACGGAGACATCTCGTCGATGTAGACGTCTGGGTTGAAATCATCCTTCTCGAAAACGTGCGGGTCGAACCACGCCGGTCGACTGTTTAAGTCGGACAGTTCTTTGGTGACTTCCTCTAACGTCGAGTAGTCTTCTTCATCTTCATCTTCTTCTTTGCTCAAAGTCTTCGTCGTCGCGGGGTCTTGGTCCTCAGCACTGTCAGTCGCATTCTTCTTCTCCTCTTCCTCTTGTTGTTCTTTTCGCGCTTCTTCGATCATGTCGATGAATTTCTCTCTTCTCCCAAACTCTGTTCTTCTTCTTCTTCTCTCTTTAAAAATAAATACTCGAAGAAGTCAAGAGGAAGAAAACGAGGGAGAACGACGAAACTTTTGAACGCTTTTCGCTGGGGTGAAGCGCGTCTTCTTCGTTTTTCTTTTTCTCTCTCTCTCTCTCTCTGAAGAGCAAACAAAAGCGCGCAAAGCGTACGAAAATTCTCTCGCGTTTAAAAAACTCTCCTTCTTTTCGCAGAAAGAGCAGTTGTTTCCCTCCGTCTGTTCTTTTTCATTTTTCACTACTTTTCACACGAAAATGAAAAAAAAAAGCCGAACGCTTTTTGGTCTATCCAAATCGCTTTAACGAGGAGAGGTTTTTATATATCTCATCGGAAGTCACACTTTTTCTTCTCCGTCGCTTGCTCGCTTGCTCTCGGAAGCGCGAGTCGATCGGTCGGAAAACACACACGCGCACAGTTACACACACACACACAGAGCATCATCGTATCATGGCGCGAGCGATGCACTTGCTCACCCAGATGAACTACTTTCCGGATTCGGACGAGGAGAATGAAAACGGGGAAATCGCCGGCGGGTATCTCGTCGCTCGAACGAAGAAAAAGAAGAAGAAGAAAGGGTCGAGGAAAGAAGAGCCGGAAGACGAAGACGACGACGAAGGAGAAGAAGCAAGAGAGGAAAACAAAGACGATGGTAACGACGACGACGACGGAGAGAAGACGGATGAAGATTCGCCAAAAATCGAGAGGCCTTTAGTGGAAACGCCACCGGAAAACGCGATGTCGCCCTTGCGGTTACGAACAACTTCGTCGGCGGTGGCGTCGTCGTTGTTCGCAGACTCACCGACGAGTGCGCAACCGCAAATGAAATCGACGCTGCAAAGACACGATTCGGTGGCGAATTTTAGTTACCGCGTGCCGTCGGACGACGAGTCGAGCGTGGACGACCGGGCGGAAGAGACGTGCTCGTTGTCGGAATTCGCGGTGTTGCTGAACGTGGCGTTTTGGGACGAAAACGCGGACGGGAGAATCACGGAGAGAGAGGTGAGGTTCAACGTGGGAAGGTTACGGTCGGTTGGTGTGGATACGATGGCTATTGAAGCTTTGCTCGATAAAGCGAGGCAAGAAAACGCAGACGTGTCTGTCGGGACGCTCTCGAAAGTGTTGCACAACGCGCACGCGAACGTGGCGCAAGCGATGACGGTCTTTGCACACTTTGATCAACACGCTGTTTTACACGCGACACATATTTTGGACGAGATGGATACCGGATACGTCACCGTAGATAGCGTGAAGACGGTGATGAAACGGTTGGGCGTTAAGAGTTCTGAGGCGGACATCGTCGCCATGATGGCGCAAGCCGATACCAGCGGCAACGGGCAAGTGAAAACGAAAGAGTTTACTCGATTGTTAGCGACTGAGTTGAAAGTGTTACGGGAGCAGCAAACAAAAGATATGTCGACTTTTGAATTGGGTTCTGATGGCGTTGTTGGTGAGATGGATGACTTTGAGGACGGATCGGTGCATTCAAATTTATCCTCCTCGGATACGATTGAACTCGCCGAGAAAGTTTTGCTGAAGAGCGCTTTAAAAATGCAGAAAGATGCGCAGGATAAGCTCATGCAAAGAGGAAAGAAAGGAGGTGGTAAAAATAATAAGAACAACAGCGAAGATAGCAAAGACCAGCAAAGCGCAGAAACGGGCGCGCTAGCTGAAGAGACGTATGAATTAAGCATTGAAGAATATAAAGTAGAACGACACGGTTCCGTCTTGGCGGCAAAACGAGAGATGCTACGAGTACCATCCTTTGGCGTCTTGAAGAATTTTCCAAGCTCTCGAAAGGATCGGGATATTTCCGTGAAGAAAGGAGAAGTGACGATGAAGAAATCAATAACATGGAGCGATACGGATACTTTAGAAACCTATTGTCTATACGACAGACAGACGGGCGATATGATGTTTGTGAGCGAGGACGGCGAGCGAACGTCTTTACCCATGCGAGACGATTATTTCACCGGTCGAACGCGGTCCATCGCCGCAGCGAAAGCCGCTCGGGACGCTGACCGTAATCCCTCTTGTTGTAGCATAATGTAAACGCAATTCTATACTAAAGCGCGCAAATATTTATACAGATAATAATTCTACTCCTATATGCATTTATGAAAAAATCGCTCGGAATCTCCACAAATACGAAGCGTCAAAGCGTCGCTTACTCAACAACGCGTCGTTTTCATCGCTGACGACTGGTTTTACGACCCCAAAATCCGGCGTCGACCAGTTTTCGTGATCGCGACACCGCAGATAGCCGCCACGACCACAATGCTTGAGCATAAAGACATCGTTGGTATTCACCGGTGGATGCGCGTCTTCTCCTCCTATCGTGGAAGAAGCGCTGCTCGTATTGTTGTTGTTGCCAACGCTTTGCCACGAAACGATTTCGAACTCATTTTCTCTCGCTAAATTTGATTCGCGAAAAACGGTGAACGTTTTTCTCGTTGCATTCTTTCGACCTCCGTAGAGATACTCGTTGAACTCCTTTGAAACCGTCGAACAGACTAAATCTTTAATCGAATAACGCGCCGGCGTTTCCTCTTCTTCTTTATCGAAGAGCATCGGATTCGCGCTCAAAATGATCCGGTCCCCAAATCTCACAAACGTTTCGTCACAACTTCTACTACTTCTACCACTGACGTCGTTCCTTGGTGGTCTCCCTTTTCTCACGAAAAACGTATTCATCGCGTTCGGCATCGCCTCTGCATCCCGCGACGGCGCCACCGTGCACTCGTGTTCCACCTTCTCCAATCCTGTCTTCTTCTTCGCAAAATCGCAATCGGCTGGATATAACTTCATCACATCCTCATAATTCGAAGCCCCGTTGGCGAGTTGAATCATCGACCCGAATTCAACTCTCTTCTTTTCCTCGTCATCATCCTTTCTCGTCGTCGTTGTATCAAAAGAAGAAGAGGAAGAATTTTTGTTGAAGAGCAAAAGTTCTCGCAAACACCGTTCTCTTCTCTCGAGCAACACGTCCACGTGTCGAGTGCCATTTTTTTTCGCCTCTTTGTACGCCTCGAGTTTCGCCTGTGTGTATCATCGTTCATGTTAATGAGAAGAAGATAGTGAGTCGTGAACGCTTACGTCTCCGGAGTGTTGTTGTTTATAAGAGAGCGTCAGGGAGAGAGAGAAAATTTTCAAAATTCCCCTACGAGTATACGAAACAAACAAACAAGAACAAACCATCGTCTTTTGAACGTACCAATTCTAAAGCCTCGTCTTCTCGCCAGTTCCCTATTCGAACCGCGGAACTCGAGTACGTCCTTTTATTAAACGTCGCTGTTTCCGTCGTCGTCGTCGTCATTTTTGTTTGGTGCGTATGCTCTGCTATTGCTCCTTCTAATGATGTTCAAGTTTTTGCGGGTGGTTTGACTTTTGGTTTCGAGGCAAAATTGAGGAAAATTTGAGGAAAAACAACGAAGAGACGCGAGAAAAAATCAATACTCTAATGACGAACGAAGAAGAACCCGCTTTGTTGGTGTCCTCCTCGGACGGCGGTGATGATGATGACGATGCGAGGAGGAGGAGGAGGAATACTGATACTACTACTACTACTGTGAAACCAATCGATGGAAAGTATATAAAATACACTCCACCTTTACCTGCTGTGAAAGAACAACTCCAACTCGCATTTTCAGTCTCCGATTTTGTCACCGTGAGACACTTAGGGGATGGGAGTTTCAGCGAAGTTCGAATGGTGAAGTTTGATACGATTCGCTTGAACGAGAACAAGAGAACGAAGATAAAAGAGGAATTTCTGAAACGACCGATCGCTTTGAAAGTTATGGATAAAAAGTTCATCGCGAAAGAGGAGAAGATGGCGTACGTGACGAAAGAGAGAGACGTGATGAACAGAGCGGAGTTTCCGGGAGTGTGTAAACTCTATTTTACGTTTCACGATTATTATTCGTTATATTTAGCCATGGAGTGTTCACCGGAAGGCGATTTAGCGATGCTGATGAAACGAACGCAAAATTTTGGCATTGGACGGTTGAGTGTAGAACAGGTGACGTTTTACATTAAGGAAGTGACGGAGGCGTTGCGGTATTGCCACGAAACTTTGCGCGTGGCGCATCGAGACGTGAAACCGGAAAATATAATATTAGGGTCGGATGGACACGTGAAATTGTGCGATTTCGGCTCGTGTTTAGATTTGAACGTGGAATATAAGGAAGAGTTTATCAAGAGAAGAGTTATGAATGAAGAAACGGGAGAGATTGAAGAGAAGATGGTGAAAAAGAAGGAGAGAGGGTACTCGTTTGTGGGATCGGCGGAATATTGCGCACCAGAGATTTTACAGGCGAAAGCGAAAGCGACGTACGCGTGCGACGTGTGGTCGTTAGGTTTGACCGCGTATAAGTTAGTCAGTGGAAAGAATCCGTTTCGCAGGGAGACGGAGTATTTGACCATGCAGGCGATTGAGAAAGAACCGGAGGTTTTGACGTACGAGATTGTCGACGACGTGGACGACGCCGGAGGAGAAGGAAATAGAACAAGGTTCGATATAAAACTCGAGGATTTTTGTAGACAGTGCATCACGTATGATTGGAACGAACGCCCGACGTGCGAGAGATTGTTGAACGAGTGCGTTTTGTTTAGAGGGTTACCAGATGGCGAAGCACTTTGGAAAGCAGATGCGCCGGAGTTTGTAGCGTTAGCGAAGGAAGAGGAGGAGGAAGAAGAAGAAGAAGAAGAAGGTGAAGGTGAAGCAGAAGCAGATGACGACGGATATTACGAAAGCGCGGAATGGAAGGCTAAAGTTGCTGCGGCATTACAAAAGAAACTAGATAAAGTAGATATTAGCAGTACCGGTAGTGGAAAAGGAGAATAAGTATATTACGCTCCTTGTTTTTCTGGGACGTATCCGCCACCGTACTTTTCAAACAAATACGCGACAATCTCATCGCTCTCGACAATCTTCACATCTCCGTCGATAAGAAATGGGACAGATTTCCCACCAGCTTCGGTCAACGTTTCTCTTTTTGGCGACCCAGCGCCCACATTGCGCAACGTATACGGTAATTCTAACTCACACAACGCCTCTCGGCACAATCGCGCGAACTGATTGTTCTCGTAATTAAACAGCTCGATGTTTCCGGACTGCGGCTTCACGAAGCCTTCCTTTCTCGGCTCGTATTTCGTCATTCCTCTACCGGCACGAAAAAGTGTCGGCATCCATCCCGTGATGAGCGTGCTTGTGAAATAATTCTCCGGCACTCGCGCTCCGTTACCGTACTTCTCGTATAAATAGTTTACAATATCAGCGCTCTCGTACATCTCCTTTCCGGATGTTTCGTCCACGAAATACGGGAATGTTTCTTTCCCGCCTCTCTCTAATACTTCTTTTCTAAATCGACCGTCTTTCGGACACGGTCGTATCTCGCAATCTAAATCTAACATCGAGAGTGTTTCTCTCACGCGACGGCAAAACGGGCACGCCTCGAATTCGTATAAAATTAACTTCGATTGTTGTTTCCTCCTCTGAATGCATTCTTCTAAAACAGTCTTCCCGTATTGAATTCGCGCGATAGAGGCGAACCCAGAAGTGGCAACTTCTAACGTTCTGTTTCTCGGTTTAGCGGCATCGCCACCGCCGATGAGTTTTAGCAACGGACACAGGAAGGAGAGCACGTTTTTGTTGTTGTTGTTGTTTTCATCATCATCGGAAGCGCAAAAGATACGCCCCCGATGAAAAGTGCCACGACACGGACGGTACAGAGAGGAGGACGAATGCGTTTTCGCAGCGCGACGAAGATGAAAACGAGGATGCTGCCGTGTACTCGTGCTCGAGAGATGCGAGGATGCCGCTAAAGCGTTTGTGCCCATGATTTTAATGTAATAAGTTCGTCGTGCGCGTGTGTTTTTATAAAGTTTTCTTGCCACATGCGATGCAGAGAGCGAGAAGCGTACACTCAAACGCGAGATGTTTAGATGATGCTACTACTAGTACCTGCTATTATTACATACAAATTTCATGCGCGCGTTACTCTCTCTCTCTCTCTCTCTCGTGCAATTCTCTCGTCATCACACGGCGGTACAAATTTTCGTGCATCCAGCGCCAGACTTCATGGCATCCCCTTTCTCGTTTCCAAAATAAATAACTCGACAACCGTTGCACTTGCACCAAAACGAAGCGCACCCAAAAGCGCAACCTAAACAAGGACCACATTTTGGGTGGTTTTCGAAAATTTCCAAGGAGAGATCTTTGTTCGCGTCTCGGTCACATATTTGAATCTTTGTAAAATTTTCGTTGAAGTCAGACCATTCCATCCAAAAGACGCCGTCGTTGGCTTTAGAGACGTAGTTTAATTCCTCCGCAAAGGTTGGATTTTCTGTCCATTCTTTGGAACCGTCGGACCAGGCGCCTTTCCATTCGTGCTCGTCGCCCCACGGGTTTCGTAATTTGACGAGTTTGACTCCCGTTTTGCCTTTGTCGTATACCTTGTCCATGCTCTTCATCCCCGGTCGACGACATTCGAGAATAGAATACGCGTGTTGCGCGATTAATCCAGTCTCTCTTTTCGCTTCCACCTCTTCGTCGTCGCGTTTATTGACACTCGCGCCTAACAAACATCTCGCTTTCGCATACGCTCTCAAGATGTCGAAAACTTGGTCCTCTGTTTTTTTCTTAAACTCTGGATCTGAGGTAGGACGATAAAATACCGAGGAGCGACCCACACGAATACAATACGAATCCTTGAACGATTTCTCGGAACCAAACGTAAACTCAGTCTTATCCCAAACCGTCTCGTTTGCTTCGCGTTTGAGGATCATACAATTACCCCCGGTTAGGAAATTCCATGCGACGACAGAATGTCCTCCATCGAGTTGCGCATACCCTCCAAAAATCTTTGCAAACGCCTTCTGCAGTAAACAAACCCACAACTCGTTGTCGGTTTCTCTTAAAAACAACAATTTCTTCTTCTTTAAGAGCTTCGTGGTTGCAACTTTAACTGGAAATCGGTCATCAACGCCAACTGTGACCCATTTTTCTCTCGCCGCGTGAAATAAACGGAGTTTATAATACCCTCTGGGGTTAATTTCTCTATCAATAAACAGTTTTCTCAAGGCGTCTGGATGTTCGGCGAGGCATGCTATCGCTGCGAGTAACCAACAGTCTCCGAGCGAGCCTTGGCCGATGTCTGATGGGTCGATGCCGTTCTTGAACAAAAACGTGTTGTTGTTCTCTTCGCTCACTTTCTTACTCCCAATTGGCCCTAAATCTTTAAATCGTACGAGTTCAATCGTCTTGTGCCACTCCTCGTACGTCTTACAGCCTTGTTCCTCCAACAGCTCTTTCAAACTCTCCACGCCGTCTTTTTCTTTGTATTTTCCTAAAACAAGCGCGGTCGTGTGGAAATGAGGCGAGTCATCCAGAACGTACCCACCGAACGGTTTACACAGGAAACTTAAAAACACTCTGTAGGCTCGTTTTACGTATATGACGACAGTCGGTATCGCGTAAATAAAAATCGAATGCCATAACAACACGATTGGAAAAGCAATTAAAGAAAATGGACTATTTCCATCCAAAGTCCCTTTAAAGAACCACGTAAAAAACCCAATCACTGATGTAAACAGAAACGTGAAGAATCGATCGCATATTTGACACGGGTCGTTCGATTTCGCCGCCATTTTCTGTTCTGTTTTCTTTCCTTCTTCTTCTGCAAAAGAGAGATAATAAATGGAGACCACTGATAATTAATTAGTGAAAAAGATACGCTGAAACTGGGAGGAATTGGAGATATTTCACCAATACCACCATACCTAGCACAACGCGAAACGCGCGCGACGTTCGAAGAAAGAATAGTAAAGAACGAGAGAGTCTCAGAAATGAACACAGTCATCCTCAAAATATCATCAAAGAAATGATATCGATCGGTTCTAGTAGCTGGTGATTGGAATCTTCACGGACTCTTTTAACGATGCGACGTACCTTCTAAAAACTGTATCGTCTAAACGTCTCCTCCTTGACTGCTCGCGTTGTCGTTGTCGTTGTTGTTACTATTCCTAATGAACGGAATTGACCCGGCTCGTATTGAGCAACTCCTTCTTCTGTTCAACACAAACACGTACAACACGAACCATCCAACTACCGCTGCGTACAAACCTAACACCGCGCGCCCGAAAGCTCTCGCGAAACCAAACGCAACCGAGAAAAGGAAACCGGCGCACGCCGGCCCAAACGTTCGATACGCCGCGTTCGGATCTACAAAACTCCCACCGTTCCCTCTCATCCCCCACACTAACAAAGCCACGTCTACTAAATTCCAATCATCTTTCCCCTCGTATTCCGAGAGGTTCAAAACGATGCCGACAAAGTCGTGGCAGTTCTGCCCGAACAAGTTATACCGTTCGTTCGTTCTCGTGTAATGCATCATCACCCTCCTTAAACTCTCATCAATCGGATGCTTGCAATTTATACTATTCAACGGAATCACTCGCATCACTCGATTGAACGATAAATTATTGCTCGCGGATTGGTGTATGGTTCCATCGCCGATGAAATCGTATATCCAACCATCCGAATTGGTGATGCCGACGTGACCGACGAATGGGAAAATGTCCGAGAGGATTGGAATGGCACACCAGACGATGGAGAGAGGATATTTTTGTTGTTGTTCGCTCGAAGTCGTCGCGCTGCTGCTTGAGAGCAGTTTCAGATCGTCGTCGTCGTCTTCTTTCTCTCGTTCTCGGGAGAGATCGAGCTCGGCCACTGTGCCCATGGTATAAATAGAAATCGAATTCTTTTTTGTGCCGTCGTTTTGGACAGCTGAATTTCCAACGCTTCCTCATTAAAACTTTACTCCTGGACTACTTTAAACAGCGATACGAATAAGAATGAGGAGTAATAAAGCCGGTGAAGACGACGATGATTTAGACGACGAGGAAGAATCGATAACGATCACGACGGAAGAAAACCCGATGGACGTGTCCTTCCGAGATTCTTCCGGCACCGCATTCGCGGTTGGTTTAATAACCGGCGGCGTCGAGATGTGGCGGCGAACGACAACAACAACAACAGGTGGAAAAGGGAGAGTAAAGAAACAGAGCACGATTCAAGCGCACTCGGAATCGGTTCGAGCGCTCTCGCACATGAGAAACGGAGACGTGTTAGCCACCGGGTCGGGTGATTGTTCGGTGATGCTGATTGATTCGACCACGGAGCAAGCGATTGGGAGATTCGCGGAAGCGCACGAGGAAGCGATAACGAGACTGACGGTTTTAGACGACGCGAATGTCATCGCAACCGGGTGCGATGAAGGCGTGATAAAAATTTGGGACGTCAGAGAGGAACGGTGCGCGCACTCGTTTAAGAAGGACGAGATATTTGTAGATTTCGTTTCGGAAATGTACCACGAGACGACGAGCGAACGAAACGCGTTGGTCGCAACCTCCGGAGACGGGACGTTGGCGTGTCTCGATTTGAACGCGATGAAAGTGCTCGGACAGAGCGATAACATGGAGGACGAGTTATTGTCGTGTTGTGTGGTGAAGAATGGGACGAAAGTTGTCGCCGGGTCGCAAGGCGGGAACTTGAACATTTGGAATTACGGGGATTGGATCGACTCGAACGATAGGTTTCCCGGTCACCCGTCGAGCGTAGACGCGATGGTTAAAGTGAGCGAAGACATCGTTTTAACTGGGAGTTCAGACGGGCTCATTCGCGTCATAACGGTGTTTCCAAACCAAATGTTAGGCTTAGTTGGTGAACACGGAGAGTATCCAATCGAACGCATGCGATTGACCGCGGATTTGAATACCTTGGCGAGTGCCAGTCACGACCACACGGTGAAAATTTGGGACGTGTCCTTCTTACACGAAGAAGATGCGAAAGGAGACGGGGGAGAAGACGCCATGGACGCGGATAACAACCACCGAGAAGATAGTGATATGGACGAAAGCGATAGCGAAGACGATAGAAAAAAGCAGAAACAAAAGAAGAAAAAGGGCAAAGGCAAGAACCGGCGGTTACCCGGACGCGGCGACTTGCACACCAACGCGGCGAAAAAAAAAGCCGCTAAATTCTTCGACGGGTTGTGAGAGAAGTCGTCGAGGAAGACAGCAGTCGGCTCATCTTAGCGGTTTTGTAGCAGGTTTTATTAGCGCGTTTTTTGACATTCTTTCATCCAAATAACCAAAATCGAACAAATCTTCGACACAACATTTCCAAAAACTTTCTTTGTCCGATACTATTCATGATCAAGCACCGCGTTCGCGCGCCGTCGCAGAGCTTGTGACACAAAAACCGGACGCGTGATGAACTTCGTCGCATCACTCTCGTCGTCATCTCTTCGCATCCAACTTTACCCGTTCCTATTCGTCTGTCTCTCGGTGTTTATTCTCTATCTCGCCCATATCCAAAGTTCCAAAAGTGCGGGATTGTATTTTGAAGAAGACGATACTGTTGGAGTATCATCGATGCTGACGAGGAATAAAGACGAGTTAGAATTAATTGAAGACGATGAGAATACGTTTACTGGCGATCAAACGGATGCAGATGATGATGCGGACGGAGAGAGTGGTAATAATAGTAATATGAATTCGGAGGGACTATTTGAATTCAGAGCAAGTGTTTCCCAGGGAGACGACTTTGGCGCGAATGGTCAATCAGATGAAGAGAATTACAGTAGTAGTAGTAATAGTGGCACCAATACTGAAACTTTAGGTGAATTCTTGTGTCCACCTGGGAAATTAATGTCTCCATCGATGAAGTGCGTTTCTATGAGCGGCGTCCCGGTGTATACGCCGCCAGTCGAGCGCTTGAATTTGAAAATCTTTCCAGATTTGACGGATTTCTTTGACGCGCACCAGGCGAAAGGGTGCGGGAAAGTTTCGGCGCACCACATGCCAGAGACCGGATTTGGTGCGATTGTTAATTACGCAATTTACGAGTACGCGCAAGCCGCGAAGAGTGGGAATAAACAGTTTGATTTTGCGTCGCATTCCTTGCCTGGATTCAGCGGTAAGACGTGCGGCGATCAGAGTTTGGCGTGTTATGTAAAGCCGCTCTCAAAATGCGAAAGAGCATCGATTGATGCGAATCAGGATAACTTTCAGAAAGCGGAAGAACGGGCGGTTTTGATGCCAATTCGAGAATCTCCGTCGTTCTTTCATTACCACGCGGCAGTGGCGGCCAGAATTTGGAGGCCAAATGCCAATTTTGCCAAAAAAGTAGCGGATTTAAAAATTAAGATGGGTTGGCCTAAGCCAACAAACTTGGGTGGCGAGAGAGATAATAGCAACAAAGTTATATCTGTCCACGTTCGTAAAGGAGATAGTTGCGTGGCAGTAGGGCGCACACAGAAATACGGCGGATGCGCAAATTTCGGACGATACGCGAAAGAGATTCAACGCATACGAAACGCCTACGGGAGAGACATTTTCAATTTCGTCTTCTTGGCTACCGACGACGACGGTACGGTGAAGGAAGCACGCAAAGATGCCAAAAGAAACGGATATCGACTCTTAGTTGCTCCAGTCGACCGTACTTGGTACTCTCCGAAAACTTGGGAGAAAAATAGAGACAAATATTCCAAAGGCATGGCCAAAAGGCGCCGTGAATCGGATCATTTTAAAGTTGGATTCATCGAAAGAAGGTTGAAGGCGGGAGATGGCGATCCAGACAGAGTGGGTGCAGAAACCGCTGCCGACGTAGAGCTCCTTGCCAGCGGCGATGCTTTTATCGGCACGTTTACTTCCAACCTAGGACGGCTCGCGTTTGAAGTCATGAGCGCGCGATTACGAAAAGTCCCGCCGTTTGCCTCCATCGACGGTAAAGGCTGGTATTACGGTCAGTCCAAGTGTCGGGAGAAGAATAGCAAGAAGAATCCATGTCCGGTGGCGACCTGGATACAATCTCACGACGCTTCACCCGCAAAAAGCACGACGTCAAAGAAAAAAGCCGTCGTCAAAGTGAGCACCACCTCTGCGTCCAAAAATTCCAAGTCGACGAAAGCCGGCGAGCGAGGAAGTAAAACCATCGTCGCCGCGAGGAAGAGAGCTTCGTCCGCAAAGGTTGGCGCTGTCGCGAAAACCTCGAAAAAAACTAATAACAATAGCAATAATAATAATAATAAGAGAGGCAAATAATAATAGTGTAATAGAAAGAGCATGTTAAACGCAGCAGCGCAATACCGCAATTGCGCAAAAAGAGGAGAGAAAGATTCTTCTTCAATTTTTCTCGCACGAGCAAAATCGTCACAGCAAAAAGAGGAAGAAAAATATGTTTAGTTTATCCGCTTCCCTGCTCTTCTCTGCCGAGCACCAAACCTCCTCCTCCTCCTCTTCTTCCTCTTCTTCTTCCTCTTCGTCTCGACGACGACGAGTGGTGCAAGGGTTTGTCGCCCTGGGATCCTTCCCTTCGTTTAAGAATCCATTCGATTTTAATAACGAACGAGCGGCGAACGCGTCGACGAGTTCCTCCTCTGCAAAAATCGGCACCACGAACGAAACCGTCAAAATTATCAACGGAATACGGCAAAAGCGGTTAGGAAATACGGACATTTTCGTTTCAGAGATTGCGTTAGGGACGCAGCGATGGGGTAGCGCGGATTTTAACGCTCCGGATGAAAAGGTTTGCCACGATTTTTTGGATTTTGGAATCTTGGAATCAGGCGTGAGTCTCATAGACACCGCAGAACAATATCCGATACCGTCTGATCGAACGCATCCAGAAGGATATTCAGAAGAAATCATCGGGAACTGGATGAAGAAGGATAAATCGAGGAGAGAGAAGGTAGTCATCGCGACTAAAATTACAGGTGGAGCGAATGTCACGAAGAAGAACATTAAGAAAGATTTAGAAGGTAGTTTGCGAAGATTGGGAACGGATTACGTAGACGTCTACACAATGCACTGGCCGGCGCGGTATACCCCTCAGAGTAATTGGGGGCAGTCTTTGCAGTACAACTTAGAAAACGAAGCGGCGCCGTATTACCGAAACGCGGCGTCGTTTGAAGAAATTGCAGAGGCCATGGGAGATTTGATCACAGAAGGGAAACTGAGAGGATGGGGATCTTGTAACGACAACGCTTACGGTTTAACAGCGATGTGCTACGCCGCAAGAAGCGTCAACGCGCCGGAACCGTGCTGCTTGCAAGGAGACTTTTCCTTAATTAATAGAAGGATGTTAGAAAATGGAGTTTCGGAAGCAAGCTCGCCGGTACACGAAAATGTCGGGTGGATGGCGTATAACGTCCTGGCTGGAGGTGTTTTGACCGGAAAGTATTTGGACAAGTTAGCCGCGCCAGATTTAGATTCAGAGAAAGCCATGGTCGCGCAACTGAAAAATCCGCGCGGTCGAATGGACGATTACAGCTGGGGTTCGACTTTATACAGGTACAGATCCGCGCCAGCTTTAAGGGCCGTCGACATGTACAATGAAATCGCGAAACAATCCGGTATGTCGCTCACCGAGTTGAGCTTACGATGGGCCAAAGATAATCGCGCGAACACAACCTCTCTCGTAGGTCACACGTCCTTGAACCAATTAAAAGAAACTGTAAAATATTTCGACGCGAGCGTCCCTAGATTGGACGACAGCGTCTTATGGGCCATCGATAGAGTCCACATGCAAAACAGACTCCCAATCTTTTCCAGCGAACGCGTCTCCGCGGATATGAACGGGAGAGGAGAGATTGGAGAGAGCATCCCGTGAGTAAATATGATCCGTTTTGATGACTACTTTTGAGTACATATCAGTGATGATTATTACGAATTGCATAAAAAGTTGAACACCTCTCGCGCGCACGCAACCCTCTTCTCTCTCTCTCTCTTTCTTTCTCTCTCTCTTTTTTGTTGCTTCAAAACGCTTACGCTTCCTTCACAAAAAAATACGCGCTCGAAACTCCTCCTTCCTTGCCGCCGCCACCACCAAAAAATTCCTCGACGACGACGTAAACGACGAATGTAGAAAGATGAGCGCCAAAGATGAAACCACCGCCGCGACAACCAGCACTCTTCTCGCGATCGATAACGACAACGACGACGAGGCGCTCCGTTCTTTCGTTGAAACGCTCACTCTTAAGGACGAAGAAAAAAAGAAGAAAAACGCTCACGCGCCCACGAGCGATACTTTTTCATTGCCTCCTTGCCTGGATTATTACTTGGACCAGTTACTCAGAAACAGCTCGAGCGACGAGGACGAGGAAGGCGGTGGGTCGTGTTACGAAACGAGAGATGGACATTTGCCGCCTTTGCTCGTATCTTCGGGGTGTTTGGAGCAGCCGGAAAAACGGAAAAAGAAACGTCTGAAATCATGCCTCGAGTTGATCATGAACCACGAGGAAGAGCACTATCTGCCTTCTTCGCCCCCTGAGGAAGAGGCGCAAAGAAACAACACCATGTTGATGCACGACGAAAAACAAGAAGGGATATTACGGTTCATGAACAGAGATAAAGATATTGACGTGTGGGGAGTGTGCATGTCTGATGCGACGCGCGCGAACAATCCGAAACGTAAGAGCAATTTCAATTTCGAAGACGAAGACGACGAGGCGTTGATTCCGAGCGGCAATTTCTTCTCGAGCGACGACACGATGACGATATCTGTAACTATCCCGGATCAAACAAAATTTCCCTTGAACGAAGAGATGTGGCGAGCGAATGCGTCGAAGAAAGAGCCTGATGTCGCCATGAAAGACATTAAGAAAAAACGTTCTTTGCACGCGGTGCCGAAATCCAATCGGCGGGCGAAACCTCAAAATCCGTCTAGGACCTCGCAGATGAGAGGTGCAGCATTTTTATAATTTGTAACTATTTTTTGATAACTTATGTGTAACAAACAGGTGTAACAAAGCACAGATTAACAGGAAGATACGAAGCGCACTTATGGGACTCTTCTTCGGCGCGTGCGACGCCTAAACCTGGCGGCAGGACGCGAGGAAGACAGATTTATTTAGGTGGGTATTTAACAGAGCTTGAGGCGGCGAAAAGTTACGATAAAGCCGCGATTAAGTTATGGGGGAGAGATGCTAATTTAAATTTTGATTACGAAACGTACGCGGAAGATATCCAGATGATGAAATCCTATGATTTTGCCGCGTACGTTGCCGCGTTGCGACGAGAATCCAGCGGATTTACTCGAGGCGTTTCAAAATATCGCGGCGTGACAAAATATGTTAAGAGTACAACCAACCAACAAGGCAAGGCGTCGACAAAACAGTTGTGGGAATCGCGTCTGGGCCGCGTGAAAGGATCCAAGTACGTGTATCTGGGAACGTTCGATACTGAGATAGAAGCCGCGCGAGGCTACGACTTGGCGAGCTTGAAATATCGAGGCGACAAGGCCGTGACAAACTTTGATAAATGCAACTATTCCGAGACAGAAATAGAAACTTTCAAGTTCCCACACCGAGCCGATGCTCGCGACGAGACGGATGATAGCGACGACGATGATAATGATGTTACCAAAAACAAACCTGAAAAGATAGAGAAGAAGAAGGAGAAGAAGAAAGACGAGAAATTGGAGCCGTGAAAATGTTCTATGTATTGTATTTTTCGTTTTTACAAGGATATTAAACTTTTGTATGGTAATTATACGCGACTCGCTGTGATACTGCAACGTGTTCTTGTTCTTAACCCGAACGAACGCACTGCATTCTTAAAGATGAAGGCTATTCGACAAAAAAGAATTATCGGGACCCTCCGCGTCTCTTCTTTCGGCTGCCTCTTCGATTTCCACGGCTACTATCCTCACCATCTTCCTGAACTTTCGCCGGTCCATCTTCAAAATCCCCAAACTCGCTCTCTACTGCGCTCTTCACTTTCGCAGGTCCTTCGTCAAAATCGGTAAACTCCGCAGAAATGGCGTTCGAGACGTCAACTTTCGGAGCCGCCGCCTTTGGAATAGTCGCGCCCGATCTTCTCTCTCTTTTCGGAACGTAATCCACTCTCACCGGTTGCGAAGACGCTCCACCACCATCACCAGCCGCCGTAGCACCACCAACGTTGACGATCGGTTTCGTCGTCTTTCGCAAATACACCGTTTGCGCAGTCGTGACGATGTTGTTAAAGAACCAATACAAAGTCAATCCAGCCGGCACGTTCAAGGAAAAATAGCCAATCATCAGCGGCAAAAACTTCAAAATCGCTTGCGATTGTTGTTGCGCTGGATCTGCTGACTTTGCTGATTCCGGTTGCATGATCTTTTGCGACACCGATTGCGAAATGACCAACAATACCGGCAAGACCAAGTACGACAAGGCGTCGTGCCAACCAATGGGCGGCGCCCCGTCCACGAGCGGGAACAACCACGAAAATCCAGCGCCGTCGTTTCGCATTTCAATCGTTGCCGGTCCACCTAAGCTCGGAATCCAATAAAAGCCATCTTGCAGCAAACCTTCCACCGAGGCGTTGGACAACGCTCGGTACAAACCAATAAACACCGGCAACGTCGCAAAGGTGGGCAAACATCCCGCCAACGGGTTAAAGTTCGCCTCCTTGTACAATCTCGCCGTTTCCATCTGTAACCTCTCCGGGTCGTTCGCATACATAGCTTGTAACTCTTTCACTTTCGGTTGCAGCGCTTGCATGTTCACCGAACCTTCGATCTGTTTCTTCGTCAACGGAAACGTGACCAACTTCACCAACAAAGTTAACGCGAGAATAGAGAACCCGTACGAATTCGTCCCCGCGACGGGTGCTAAAATGCCATCGATACCTTCTAAAGTCGACTCTAAGGCGTTCGTGATTGGTCCGAGCCACCCGCCTTTTTGTAAAGCCGATTTCTTCTCCTTCTCTGGTGGTTTGTTCGTCGCGTCCACCGCCGGCGCTTGTTCCAAGGTCATCTCCGCCGATGCGGCGTCGGCGACTTCAAACACTCTTTGCACCTCTATCTGATTCGTCGAGGAAGAAAAATCATACACTTCCGCGATTCGATCGGCGTCTATCGCACCAATCATCGCCGCACCAGCACCCCCGGGCACAGGTGGTAAAAATAAAACCGCGTTCGTGCGCACAGAAATCTTCTTCCTTCGTCTCATCGGCAAAATCGCTGACGACGACGATTTTTGCGTCGCCGTCTTCAAAAAAGAATTCCGACCGCCCCGAGAGGAGAAAGAAGGAGAAAAAGAAGACGAAGAAGACGAAGAACACCCCGAAGAAGAAGAGGACGTCTTCATCGCTCGAGAGGCGATTTGAGTCGCAGCAGCGCAGACAGTGCTCATACTTTTGAAGAAGAGGTCGTGTTTGGGCGTTGAAAGAATAAGGACAATCGAATATATTATTTTTATCCAGAAGCTGTGTGTGAAAAAAAAGCTGTGAAAGAGCTTTTTGCTGACGTATGTAAGGCGGCTTTTGGCAGTATTTGAGAAGAGGAAAGTTTTTATTTTCACTCGCCCGGTGAGCTGAGTGATGCCTTTGTCGTTTGTTTTTTCAATCGCGACAAACGAAGACGCAAAAAGAGAGGTTATATGATAATATGGATGTCTGTGTGGTTAATATTACAAGAGTATATATAAAGTAAATGTGGTTTACTACTTCTAGTATTATTATTATTATAAAACCAACGCGTCTTTGATGAGTTTGATTTGCTCTTCCGCGTGGACGGACCCGTAGCCAGTGGACGGACTGGCGGCTTGGTTTCGACCGGCGTATTTCAACTCGCCTTCTTTGCCGAGGTGCTTGAACAGCGTGCGTATGCGTTGGTCGACGTGGGTGTACGCGCCCATGTTTAACGGTTCTTCTTGACACCAGACGACTTCGGCGTTTGGATAGCGTTTTAATTCGCGCTCGACTAAATCCCACGGGAACGGGGCTAACTGTTCGATGCGGCAAATTTTAATGGTGTCTTCCGCTTTCAACGCTTCACGTTCGGCATCCAACTCGTAGTAGACTTTACCCGAGCAGAAAACGAGACGCTGAACGTGGTCTTCAACTGGAATGTTGGTTAAACCGCGTACTTTAGCCGTTTTATCCATGATTAAACGTTTAAATCGCGTGCCTTGAGCGTCGGTGAGAGAATCGACGTCGTCGAATTCACTCAAAGGCGAGAGGCATTTGGGATGACGCAACAGGTTCTTCGGCGACATGACAATTAAGGGCTTGCGGTAATCGCGGTGGATTTGGCGTCGGAGGAGGTGGAAGTAATTGGCCGGGGTGGTGACGTTACAGATTTGCCAATTTGTGCCTTGAATGGCTAATCGCTTGGTTTGGGACATGTCCGGAACGACGCGAGGATCTTCGTCAGACATTTGTAAGAACCTTTCCAATCGAGCGGAGGAGTGTTCTGGACCTTGACCGTCGTAGCCGTGCGGGAGGAGCAACGTCAAACCAGTTTGTCTCAGCCACTTCGCTTCGCCAGAGGAGATGAACTGATCGATAATAACTTGCGCAGAGTTGGCAAAATCGCCAAACTGCGCTTCCCAAATGACCAACGAGTTCGGATTGTCCAAAGAATATCCGAGCTCAAAACCGAGGACGCCGAATTCCGACAAGGATGAGTTACACACCGTAAAATACTTCAAGCCCTTTTCGGCTATTTTGTCTCGGTATAAGTTACGCAACGGTACAAACCTTTCGCCGGTACTTTGATCTTTGATAACCGCGTGTCGGTGAGAAAACGTACCTCTTTCGACGTCTTGGCCGGATAAGCGCACGTGGTTACCTTCGTTCAGCAGAGTACCAAACGCAAGCATTTCCGCGGTAGCCCAATCAACATTCTCTCCGGTTTCAAACATTTTCCTTCTGGCATCGTACACGCGCTTGACGATTTTGTGCGGCGTAAACGTTTCTGGAATTTCGGTAATTTTCGCGCCAACTTCTCTCAAGACTTGCGGGTCGACGCCAGTGTTGCGAATGGACGCGAATTGATCGGGCGATTTAAAGCCTTGCCAGTGCGACGAAACCCAATCGCGAAACTTCGGGACGTAGTTCTTCGACATCTCAAACTCCGTATCTAACTCTTTCAAGATTTCCGTGTGTTTTGCTTTCACCTCATCCGCCGTTAAAACGCCTTCCTTAACCAACTTTTCCGCGTATTGTTGATGCGCCGAGACGTGTTTTTTGATCACTTTATACATCAAAGGCTGCGTGAACATCGGTTCGTCGATTTCATTGTGACCAAACTTTCTGTAGCACACGATATCGACAACCGCGTCGGCTTTGAACTTTTGTCGCCACTCCAAGGCGAGTTGCATGACCCACGCGACGGCTTCGACGTCGTCCCCGTTGACGTGGAACACCGGCGCTTCGATGCACTTTGCGACGTCAGTACAATACATAGACGATCTCGAATGTTTGGGATCGGTCGTAAAGGCGACTTGATTATTCACGACAATGTGCAAAGTACCTCCAACGTGGTATTCCGGAAGTTGCGACATATCCAACGTCTCGTATACGATACCTTGACCGGAAAAAGCGCCATCGCCGTGTAAAAGCACCGGGATGACCGTTTCTTTCTCATAGTCTTTGGTATAAAACTGTCTCGCCGCGCATTTGCCGATAACCACTGTATCTACGGCTTCTAAGTGCGACGGGTTCGCGAGTAACGACAGTTGGACTTTCTTATCTTGGTTCACGCCTCTTCTGGTGACCACGGACGTACCTAAGTGATATTTCACGTCCCCGGAACCGGTGTATTGCGATCCGCTCAAGCCCAACTCGCCAGTTGGTTTCGGTCCACCTTTAAACTCGTTGAAGATAGTTTGTAACGGCTTACGAATGACGTTCGCTAAGACGTTCAAACGTCCTCTGTGCGGCATACCAATGTTGATGTTCTTCACTCCCAAATCCGCCGCTCGATCGACGGCTTCTTCAAACCCGGGAATCAATGTTTCGCACCCTTCCAATCCAAATCGTTTCGCCGCGGTGTACTTGTTCGATAAAAACGTCTCGAACAATTCCGCGCGCGCTAATCGTTCAAACAGAATCTTCTTCCGTTCTGGTTTGTATCCTTTTTGAGTAGGCGTCTCGATCTGTTCTCGCAACCAGTTACACTTCTCGCGATCCATTATGTGCATGTATTCGTACCCTATGTTCCCACAATACGTCTCTCTTAATCGAGACAAAATATCTCTCAACGTCCAATACGGTTGATCTTCAGCTAAGAAACCTTTCATGCGCCAAGTTCCAAGGAAAAACTCGCGATCTAAGTCTTTCTCCGTGAAACCGTACAACTCAGGATCCAACGACACGTTTACGCTCTTCTTCCCCATCCCTAACGGATCGAGCGTAGCCATCTCGTGGCCAGCTGTTTGGTATGCGCGAACCAATAAAAGTAAGCGCATGGATTCTTGAATCAAATCTGAGGTGACTTCAGACGGAGCCGTCGAACTGCTTGGCGTGGCTCTCCTCTCTCTCGCCACCGGCGCGTTCCCGTTCTTCGCGTCTTCCCACATCGACGACAACTCTTTCCCGGTCATCCCTTTATCTAAACTCTGAAGTAAAGTCGACCACGATTTATCCATTCCTATTTCACCCCCCTCCTCTTTAAATCGTTTCTCCATCTCTTCTAAATACGCCACCGAATTCGCGTTCAAAAACTCGTCTCTCAACTCCCTCATCGGTGTCGGTTTATTCTGTTGTTCCGTTGGTTTCGACGGAGACGACGTTAACGTCTTTACCATAAAAAAAGACGATTGAGACGACGGATGATGAAAACGATGACGACGCGAACGCGTCGTCGTCGTCAAACCACCTTCACCACCAATCGTTGTTGCTCGTCTCAAAGAGTTATAATAAAAGCGCCGATGAAAAATGATTCCATTCTTTGCACTCGTTGTCCCCAACGGTGATGATGATGGTGCCGTGATGCTGCTACTACTCCTATTCGTCCCTCCTCCTCCTGTTCCTCCTCGCACTTTGCTCCCCCAAGCGGCGGTGGTCGTCGTTCGCCACAAAAGCCCCGCTGCTCTTCTCGCCGTCGTCTCCCTCATCTCTCTCTCTCTCTCTCTCTTTACTATTATTAGTAGTAAAAAGTTGTGTTTGAATCTGAAGACTTCGACGCAAAAGTCTTCTGCCTCTTTCCTTTAAAGGCTTAAACCCTAATTAGAGGAGGTACTTTTGCTTTTTCAAAGAGAAAATTTTTCACGAGAAAACGCAGAAGAAAAAGCACTTGTTGTTTTGTTGCGAATACTCCTTAACTCCTACTCCTCATCAACAACAACAGTTTAATAATAATAATAATAATAACAACAACAACGATGAATTTCCAAACGTCCACGCAGAAAAAGTCGTGGACGTTTACGTCTCCGAACGAGTTAGCCGAGCGGAGACACGCGCAGAGGAAAAAAGCGTTGGACGTGTTGTTGTCATCCTCATCGTTAAAGAAGAAAGAATGTGTTGAAGAAAATGATGAAAAACTAAAGATGATGATGGAAAAAGAATTCTCCTTCCCGACCGCGAAAGAGGAAGAGATATACCGGAAACGATTGGAGGCGAAAATAGACCCTTTATGTTCGGCGTTTAATTTACCGGTGAAAGTGACGCACAGCGCGACGACGTTGTTCAAGAGATATTGTTTAAGCAATCCAATCGTGTTGACAAATTTGAAAATAGTCATGGTGGCTTCGGTGTACTTGGCGTGTAAAGTGGAAGAGTCGTACGTGAGCGCGGAGCAATTATGTAAAGTGGTGAAAGATATCGATTATAACAAGGTGTTAAACGCGGAGTTGGCGGTTTTGCAAGGGGTAGATTTTCAGTTGATTTCGTTCGGCGCGTTTCGGCCGCTGCGCGGGTTTCGCGCGGATGCGATTCATACCGTGAATAGCGACGGGAGTGAGGATGGTAGTAGCAGTAATAATAATAAAGTGGTAGTCGTAGAAAAAATCAGAGAGTGTTATACTAAATCGCAGGAGGATTTAAAGAAGCAATTGTTGACGGATGCGATGTTTTTGTTCCCTCCCGGACAGTTGGCGTTGTCGGCGTTTTTGAAAGCGGCCAAGGAGGTTGGATGTAAAGAGTTGGAGGAGTACATCGTGACGAAATGTTTACGAAACGAACCGGATTTGCTGAAGAATTTAGATGCGATTGAAAAAATGACGAAAGAAGAAGGCGAGGAGCCGGAAGAAGCGGAGGCCAAGAAGGCTGATCAGGCGATGAAGGCGTTTCAGAAGAAGAACGCGAAAACGCTCGGCGCCGCTTTGAAGAAACAAGCGAGCAAGGAAAATTTAGCCGGCGAGGAGCCGGTAGAAGACGACGAGGCGAGGAAGAAAAAGAAACAAAAGGTGATGGAAGAGGAGAGAGCAAAAGAAGACGCGGCGTTCGATTGATGCAGTAGAGTATAGTAAAGCTTTTAGAATGCGTAGAATAAAGTAATAAAAAAGATAGTAGTGGGGTGATAATATACAACACATTTAATAAATATAGTTCGAATTTAGTTGTTTGCCGACGTGCGTTAGTTGCCGACGTGCATCATCAACTCGTAGCTCGCCATCAAATCTTTTTGCGCATCCGTCATGGCCGGTTTCGATTCATCCATTGCGTACGCGATTTCAGCTTTGACAGCCTTGTCTTGCTCCGGCGTCATGTCCTGTTCCGTCGTCGCTTTTCCTCCTCCATCGTAATCGTCGCTTAAAATATTGTCCAAATACGCGTTCATGTCTTTAATTTTATCAACTTTCGATTCTTCTTCGTCTTCTTTTTCGCCCAAACCTGCGTCACCCTTTTTATCGCTCGTCGTGTCGTCGTCCTCATCGTCGACGCCGAAGGAGGTTAAGAACTCGCCAGATTCCGAGAGAAATTTTTTCGCCTTGGCGCGGGCCGCTTTGATTTCCTCCACTTGATCCTCGTCTGGCTTGTATTTCTTCACTTCTTCTTCTTCCGCATCTTTCTCGAGTTCAGCTTGGATGTCCTCGACCGAGCGACCGCTGCTGCTGTCATCATCGTCGATTTCTTCGATTTCCTCAACCGTCGTCACGCCGCTGGCTTCATCGACCGTCACCGTAGACTTTTTGGTACTCGTCGTCGATGAAGTGGCCTCTGGCTCCGCCGCAGATTCTTCATCTTTTTTCGTTACTTCTTCTTCTTCTTCTTCTTCATCGTCGTTCGTTTCGTCTTCCACCATTTCTGATTCTTTTGCTTCTTCTTTTGCTTCTTCTTTTGCTTCTTTTACTTTTACTTTAGCTTCTTTATGGTGTTTTTGGGAGGAGGACGAGGAGTGTTTCTTCGCCGGCGCCTCTGGCGGCACTT
>JACLAB010011685.1_pt1 | contig 40104 bp, 46 predicted proteins | sample 8027921 | NCBI WGS metagenome assembly JACLAB01 (sample SAMN15725117, study PRJNA655200) | protist metagenome | isolation source: fluorescence activated cell sorting (FACS) single amplified genomes of... | place: USA: West Boothbay Harbor, Gulf of Maine | collected 2000-07-19 | reverse complement strand
TTTGGATATTTTACAAAGAGGTTTGTATGCCTTTCCTATACCGAGTACAATACGAGAATTAGCATCTAACTCGTACGATGCAATAAAAGAACGAGATGTAGCTAAGTCAATTATAAGTGGAGAAACTCAAATAAGCGACCATTTCGTGGTTGATGATGACATGGAAGGTATATTTACCCATTCTGGTTTTGATGCCTCCTATTTCGATTTAAAGTGGCTTAGTGATGATCCTAACGTGCATATTTATTACGAAGAGGGTAAGCAAAAGGATACCCTTCGTGTATTAGATAACGGTGTAGGATTAGGTAAAGATCGACTAGTTGGTTACTTCCAATTAAATTACTCTACTAAGAGAAAGAATAAAGATGCTCTAGGTAAGTGGGGATTGGGTAGTAAGGTAGCTTTAGCTTTAGGAGTAGATAGTTTTAGAGTTATTACCAGATATAATGGTAAGAAGTTCAAATTCGATGTATTTTTAGACAAAGTTGAATCCATTATACCTAAATTTGGAGAAGATGGAGAAAATGAAGCTGTACTATTAAAGCCATATATTGCTCCGGTTGTTAATAACGATGGAGTAGAGGTTGATGCTGGACAGGAAGAGTATATCGCATATTGTGAAGATACTACTGAAAAGAACGGTCTAGAGATTATTGTTGATATTAAAAAACATAATAGACAGAAATTCTTTGAGGCAATCAACTCACAATTGATGTACATGCCCAATATTAAGTTACTACATAGAAAAGAAGGTAAGTTTTCACATGAACCTGTTGAAATAGCGGCAAAGGTATTATACAGGGATCAGGATATTATTATATCTGAGTCTACGGTTTATAACAAACCTCACATTTTATTAGGAACCGGTAAAGCTTTAATTAATTATGGGTTTATAGCCTTCAATGAATTAGAGATCGAACCAAAGGGTGGTTCTGTAGGTCTTATATTAGATATTAACGATATCGAAGTAACCCCATCAAGGGAAGCTCCTGTATGGTCTACAAAAACTCGTGAAGCTGTTCTTGAGAAGTACAACCAAGTTACTAAGACAGCTACAAAGTTAGTTGAAAGTCAATTGGTTAATGAAACCGATTACATTAAGTGGATGGCTAATGCTTCTTCAGCTATGCATGCACTTAAATATGGTAACACAGGTCAAAATGATTCTGTAATATCCAGATTAGCATCTATTATTGATGTTAACTCTATAACAAATCTTAAGTTTCCAGGAAACAAGCTTATTTGGTATACCAATGTTGTACAAGAGATGTTTGGTGACTTTGTTACAATGTGGGAAGTTAAGTATAATTCTTACGAAAAGAAAGTAGAACGTAAGAAAGTAAAAGATATTTCTTTATTAAATCGGCCTGTCTATCATGTTAAAACGGTAGCTAACGGACTTATTGATAGATATCTATTCGAAGAAAATGGTACCATTATTCATGTAAGATTCAAAGAGGGATGGCAAAAGGATAAGTATGCAAAACATATTGCTGCTTCTAGTATGCTTGATTATGACACTGTAGTTGTACCTCAAGATAGATTGGATTTGTATGAGTCTGATGATATAGTTGAGGAAGAGGATAACGTTGTTACAGCTAATATAGCTGCTAAAAATCGTAAGCTTAACCAAGAAATTGTCATCCATAAGATACAAGATGGATCCAGTACACATGGTAAGCACTTTTCATTTTCACAAAATGACTATAAGATTTCAGATATCTATGATCTAAATCAAGGTAATCTATGTCTTTACTCCTTATATGGAGAACGTGAATTTATGCACCAGTTAATGGAAATGATTCCCTGGTCAATATTAGATATTGGAAGAACTTATAACGATAAGAAAGAGCTTGATTTCTTTAATGATAGTAGAAATATAAATGCTATTATGGTAGCTGGAGAAAATGTGAGATATTTACAGAATTCTTCGTTATTTACAGATTTACCAAGTTTTGTTGTAGATGATTTTGATGATAATACAGGTATGCTTAAGTTTAACAGTCATGTTAGAGTTTCAGCTACCTATGCATTAATTACTACACTTCTAAATGAAAATCACAATAAGTCCCTAGCTAATTTAAATAGCGACTTCTTTGATATGATTCACCCGGAAGATAGTGAAGAATTTAAACTCTTTTATAAAACGTGGTGTTCTACTGGAGCTACACCTAAAAAATTAGCAACAGTACAACCTTGGTATAAAGATTGTATACAGTACAATGCCGCTAGGCTTGGTATTATAGAGATGAGTGAAGATGATCAAGAGGATCTTCTAGCTTTTATTGAAGACAGTCTACCTGACTTTCTTTGTGATACAATTACAGGTGAAATACAGGATATAGATATAATCGACAAGGATTCTTTAGATAGAATTATTAAACTAGTTGAATACTATGCTCCTACCTCATCTATTATTCAAGGATTACATCGTAGTTATTATTCAAATGATGATGAAAAAGCTATTCAGGGTAAACTTATGGGTGTTTTAACTAAACTTATAAATGATAATCCTGCTCTAGCTGCAAATTGGGAGTCAACCAACTTCCTTGGAGAAGAAAAAGATGATGAATAGCTATGGACACAATATCATACCTTTAATTAGTTCTTTTACGGATAAGGCCTATATAAAAGATATAGATCAAAATCGTCCCGATAAATTCTTAGATGACTCAGTCGTTAGGAATAAGTTAGATGATTACCGTATATCTAAAGATCTAAAATTAAGAGATGAAATAATATTCGCATACGGTAACTTTGTTGTCGGCTGCGCTAAACAGTACCAGGGTAATGGTTTGCCTATATGTGACATAATCGGAGAAGGAATGATCGGATTAATCGATGCTATAGATGCATATGATACCACAAATCCCACTAAATTCATAACTTATGCTAGTGTAGTTATTAGCAGACAAATACGTGAAGCTCTTGACCTATCTAATTTACCTATCAGAGTTCCTAAGAATATAAGGAATACAATGCATAAGGTGAAAAAGAGAGTCATGGACCATAGATTACAGGGACAAACTCCTGAAGAAATTTATGATGAATTCGATGAAAAAGAACAAGTATTTATCGACGCTCCATTTACTTTTCAGAAAGTTAGAATAGACATGGATCAGTGTGATGACGATCCACACAAACCCATGGCAGGTAGCAGTCCAAATTTTATGTATATGGACTACATACAAATAAGCGATAATAATCCAGATGATGGAACCAACGCTTTTGATTTAAATGCGGAGATTAACAAAGTGATAAACAGTAAACTCACGCAAATCGAAAGGAAGGTTATTCGATTATATTACGGATTAAATCGTAAATACCCTATTAGTTCTGTAAAAGAGATAGGTAAGAGATTACGTATTTCTGGAGAAAGAGCTAGGCAGTTACGCGATTCTGCATTGAAGAAGTTACGTACTTCTGACGTAAAAGACATGTTTGTTGATTACGTATAAATTAAATTCCTTACTTAAAGTCTAGACTTTTTTAATAATTTTTAAAGGAATAAGTATTATGCTTACAGTTAATGTAATAGTATCAGGTGAAGAAAAAATTCTATCTGGCACATTAGACAGTGTTAAATTCAACGTACCATTTTCTCAAGATCTTCTTGACAAATTAAATGCTGAACAAACAGAGTTAGCAAACATTGATAATCGAGAAGATTATGATGGTTGGGTAGCTGATGTTAAAGCTCTTCTTGAAGAAAAAGAAGTGGATATTGTTGAAACAGCGTGTGAGGATCTTAAACGTGATCCAAAGACCGGTAAATATTTTGTTGTTGTTGATGGACAAATTTCTAAGAAATCTGTACCTGAAAGTCTTGTTGATGTGATTCTTGAATCTATCGATAAAGAAATTGACCCAACACCATTGGTAAAAGCCTGGATTCGTTTCTTACGTAATCCTAATTTCACAGTTGAAAAATCTGAGTTATTCGTTCTCTATATTACTGCACTTATCATTGATGGTGAAGAAATGGACCGTTTAATTGATGAAGAAGGTTTTACTCCGGATATGGCCGAAGCACGTGCAACTTATAACGATGTTGCTATAACCCAAGAAGGGTTACTTGTTACTAAGAAATATGCACAACTTCAAACAGAAGGTTGGGTTATCGACAAAGAGACCAACAAAGCCGTACGTGCACCTCTTTACGCTAAAGAGGATGATACAATCGATCAGGTTACTGGTGAAATCACAGTTGGAAAGACATTGTTCCCTGAATTTGCCGAAGAATTACTATTTATCCCACCTGTAATGGGTACCGGAGGTGATGAATTCTTCTGTGGAGACAAAAAAGGTCATGTCATCAAGGTTGGTGAGAAACACACATTGGAATCTTGGGATCAAGTTAATTGCAGTGACAGTCAGTCATGCGTTGCTGGTCTTCATGTAGGTGGTTGGAGATATGTACAATGTTACAGTTCTCTAAATGCTCAATTACTTGAGTGTTTTGTTGATCCTGCTGAAATCGGAGCTATCGTGAGTGTTCATAGTGGTGACGGAGCAATTCGTTGTCGTGAGTATTTCATCTATGGTGCTGTTGAAGGACGTACAAAAGGTATCTACCACTCATCTAAATACGCAGGTATGAAAGATGCAGAATGGGAAGAGTACAAGAAAGAAGCTGTTGCAGCTTCAAACAAAAAAATCAAAGAGTCTCAATCAGAGCTTGAAGGTTTAGGACTTTAGTCTAAATAAAGGGCCGGGTATTCATTTATCCGGCCTTTCTTATCTATAATTAATGGAAGTATACAGATATTACGACGAAGACGATGGATTGGTTATCCCGGAATTATATTTCCAGGCTAAATTTCCAGATTTAAATTATACTACACTTAGTAATTTAAGTAAGCAGGATTGCCTACTTAACTTTGAAAAATTTAAGGTAATAGTTAACAAATATTTTCCTGATTTTGAATTTGAGATGCTATGTGAATCTTATCAGATGAACATGCATAAACAGTATTTGATTGTGAAAGATAAACTAGGTGAGCAATTACCTATCGTATTTCAAGTACAGTCTGGTCCAGCACCAACACGTAAAACTGAGTTAGCAATAGCTAAGGCAGAAGAAGTTGATTTCGAAGATTTTGTCAGTATTGATGAACATACAGAGATCTTCTATTTGTATTGTGTATTATCAGAACCTGTAATGAAAGGTAAATTGAAGGAATTTATAGATGAGATGTATTCTTCATTTATAAAGCCTGAAATAGATGAAGCTAGCTTTGTTTATACACTTGGTTCAGATGCTAGAGGTCCTAAATTGGATTCTCATTACTTAACTTTAAAAACTTACGGTTCAAATATCATCGAAGAAAACTATAACGATGATTTTAAAGAGGTCTATCAAAAAACTTTTGAATTTTTGGAAGAAGATGGACTTTCAGGATTAATTCTATTAGATGGATTACCTGGTACCGGAAAGACTTCCATTATAAAGCATTTCATATCGATCGGTTCTAAACTTGAGAAAAAGTTGGTGGTTGTACCATCTGCATTTGCTTCAGTTCTATCTGAACCATCGTTTCTTTCATTTGCAGCTACTAGCTTGCAAGATAGTATTCTTATATTAGAAGATGCAGAGACTGCACTTGGTAGTAGAGATGGTAGTAATAACCCATCTGTATCTAATATACTGAATCTAAGTAATGGTATTTTAGGAGATGTACTGTCTGTAAAGATAGTAGCTACTTTGAATACAAAAGATAATATTGATAAAGCTTTACTAAGACCTGGTAGATTAGTTGCTAGTTACAGTTTTGGTAAGTTAGTTAAAGATAAAGCTAAAAAGTTATTCGAAAATCTCGGTGGAAATCCATCTGAAATTGAAGAAGATACTGTATTAGCTGAGCTTTACAATAGATCTCCGAATAAGTTCGGGAAACAAGAGAAAACACAAATTGGTTTCAGATCAAATACCACTCCAAACGAGCCTACACAAGCAAAAATTGGTGGTTTTGGTCGAAAATAATATTTTATGAGTGGAAGAACAATTGAAAAGGTACTCGCGGACGTAAAGAGTGCAAGAATTAAGAAGCAACCATTAAACTGGCCTGTTCAAGATACAGCTGAAGATATGGAAATAGTATGCGCTGAAATTATCGTGGATATCCAAAAGGTAAAGAAAGGTAATAAAGCGTCAGCTAAACGAGTACGTGACTACACTAAAGTAATGGAAACTTTGGGTAAAGACTTCAGATTAACATCTGTAAAACTCTAGTATGTTAGTAGACGATACTAAATTAGAGATTCTTGTAGACGGTAAAAACATATATGCCGGTGCTCCAGTACACTATACCGAGTCCGGTGGTAAATTAACAATAACCACTGAGATAGGTAAAGCACAAAAACAAAGTATAACCATTGTTGCTACAAAGATGAATTATGTTGATCCTTTAGTAGATGATGATAAAAAAGTGGTTAATGAATAAGAAGATAACAATATTTGATGCTGATTCTATGGTTTTTACCGTAGCTTATCGGTTTCGAGATAAAAAAGCCAAACATTTGGTGACTATGAATCTCAACAAGTATATATCTGATGTCCTTTCAAATAGCGGCGCAACACATTTCATTGGATTCTATGGATCTGCTGACAAGACTGCTGCTAAAAACTTTAGATATAGTGTATATCCAGAGTATAAGGCTAACAGACCTCCGACACCGGAGTTCGTCACAAAATGGCGACCAGATATACATGAAGAGATGAGTAAACGATGGGGTTTTGTTCCTGTTGAAGGAATGGAAGCTGATGATGCTGTTTCTATAAGTGCAAAGCACTTTAAAGATTTAGGTTATTCTGTTACTGTTGCTACAGAGGATAAAGATCTTAAACAAGTACCAGGAGTTATTTACTATAACTTCAAAAAACATAATTCAGTAGTAATTGGTGACATGCAAGGGCATCGATTCTTAGCACAACAAACCTTAAGTGGAGATCCGGGAGATCATATTCCAGGTTTACCTGGTATAGGCCCGAAGAAAGCTGAGAATTTTGTAGCTGATTGTGAAACTGTGTATTCTTTAATTAGAACTGTAATGAAAGTTTATAGGGAAACCTATTATACCTTTCTAGATAAGACTATAGCTGCAAATAAACCTAAAGTAGAGGATGTTATAGAAGCTGTTGGTATTACTGCAGACGAATTGAGTAAAGAATACTCTGATAAAGGTATAAATCTTTCTGATAAGCAAATTGAGCGTAAGCTTAAAATGTTAAATAAGACCAAAGTTGTTGAAGGAGAGGTTACAGATGTTGAAGCAGAGGCTGCTAAGGCTGTTGCAGATGCGATGGAATTTGCTTTCCCAGGTGGATGGAAGAATTACATGAAAATGAATCATACTTTAGTTAGAATGTTAACAAAGGTTGATGAAAGTCCTGTAGAATTTAACATCCCGGAACCGCAAGAAAGTCCTCTTAAAAAGAGACAAAATAACGAAACTACTGTTGAAGATGCTAAGAAGGTATTGTTTGGTGACGACTCTAAAGATGAGGAAACTGACTGCCCTTTTTCGGAGGATGCGACTTCTGCAATAGAAGCAACACCTGAGACTGTTTATGTATCAGTTTCAAAGTCTACCAATATTATGGCTCTATAATGGAACTGTTGGATCTATCTGTATGTACATCTGCTGAGTTGGTAAGAGAAGCTATAGCACAAAGAGTTAAAAGTGTGCCACTCACTGAAGTACTAAAGAACTTTAAAAAGGAATTCTATAATGCTTCACAAGTTATAGAATTTTTATATGTTTCTGTAACATCTGGATCCAATGGTATACTCCATGGTCCTGGTGGGTTTGGTAAGTCCAAAATCACAGAAGCTTTCTTTAAATATTTTAACATCCCGGTTAATGTGATAGTCGGGTATCATGATATGGATGTGGAAGGCCTTCTTGGTCTACCTGACATGAAAAAACTTATGGAGGAGTCTGAGTATATTACAGCCTTCGAAAAGTCTGTGTTTAATAAACCTGGTATCCTAATACTTGAAGAGTTTATGGATGTAAGACCCTCTACTGCTGCGGCACTGAAGGATATACTTACAGAAGGTGGTTTAAGGCAGGGTGGTAAATTAGTTCCGTCCTTTGCTGGACAAACTTTTATATGTTCTAATAAGGATCCAGAAGAAATGTCTGTAGATCTTTCAACCGCAGCATTTTATAAGGAAAGATTTCCTTGTAGTTTGTTTGTTGCTTGGGAGAAATACGAAGCTTTGGATTATGCTGGACTATTAAAGGTGTTGTATCCTAGAGATTATCCTAAGTACAACGATGCTTATAATGTGTTAGGAAAATTGTGTGCTAAGTCATGTAGTGATAAGAATATAATTTCTCCTAGAATTGTTATAGCAGCAAGGAATGTCATGATTAATACTGGTATATCCGGTTTAAAATTCATAAATGAATTAGACACTTCCATACTTGATGAAGTTCAATACGAACTAATTCAAATTACAAAGAAAAACAGACTGGTAGAAATGGTCACCGAAACCTTACCAGCATTAGATCAATTGGACCCTAATAGGATGTCCATGACTGAGAAAGTTGATGCAAGAGCTCAATTATCGTACCTACAGAATACTATAAATAAAATCACTTTAACAGATGATTTACTTGAAGTAATGATACCGTACAATAAAACTCTTGAAGAAACAATATTCGAGTTAGATAGATATATTTTTATACCTACTAGCGAAAATAAGTATGAAGAAATGTTTAATTATGAGAAAATACAAAAGCTTTCTAACAATATCTCATCCTAACTATACTGTTCCACCAGACTCTAAGATAAATGAGATTGTGGAAGAGTTGGATTACGAACATTATGTTCCTAATCAAGTACTAAGAGATTTGATTAACATAGCTAGTTACTCAGTATTAAACATTGATGTAGACGATTCTAGACAACATCGTTGTGTCTATACTCAGTCATTAGTTAATTTATATAGTAACTTAAAAATCAAAAACTTCATCAGAGCTAACTCCCCGGTTTATGTAGCTGTTCAAATCTTAAAGGAAATGAACAAGAATAGCATAGACTTTAGACTTCTAGAGAAATACCGAGAATTGGGTGTAGGTACAGAGAATTGTATTAATTACACATTCAACTACAAGTTTGATCTAGATAAAATATCCAAAAACGTAATTGACTTTTTAAACATATCCCAGGATCAGCAAGAACAAATTGCTGAGTTGCCTGAAGAGATTATTGATGTACTTAACTTCAATAACGATATTGGTGATAGTCTAATTAAAACCCGGGTAGTAACAACAAGTTCTTATGATACAATGAAAAATTATGGACAAGTAAGTAAGGTTAATAAAACCAAATTTGTCCAACCTCAGTTTAGTGCTAAATTAGCAGTAAAGGACTTTGATGTAAAAAGCACAGAGACACGATTTGAGACAGGTAACAAACTAATTATAGCTTTGTCTACCAATATTGTTTTAGGCCCGTATATACCACTAATATTTAGATTGTGTGGTGTTTTAGCTCTTTCTCATCAAGATAAAGGATTAGATAATGATATATCGATATACATTGACTTTGGTACACGTATTGAAAAATATGATGTCGACACACTTAGTGCTTCACTTGACATGTTTAAAGGTAACTGTCAAACTTCTATGTTTAATGATAGTAACACAAGTTTCCTATCAAGAGTAACATTTGAAGAACCAAACAGTACTATATTATTTATTCCTATATTTACAAGTTCTTGTGCTATATCTAATTCTTCATTAAACGGTTGTAGTATAAACATGCTAGTACCATCTCATGCTAAATTAATGAGTAGGTTTAGGTTTGTTTGTAATAAAACTGGAGGTAAAGTTGTAGCTATATGAGTTTCACGTTAAACAAAGAACAAGCTGATGCTGCTCAAAAGATAGCTGCCTTTCTAGGTAACCCTGCAACCAAGGGAACGTATTTTACGTTAACCGGTGGTCCAGGCACAGGAAAGACATTTATGTTAAAGGACGCATTGAAGGGGTATAAAAGTACCATTTATGGTGGAACTGTAAGTCATGCTGCAAAGAATGTATTACAGGAAAGTCTTGGTAGTGATATACCTTGTTTTACGATAGCCCAGTTATTGGGAATGCGAATGAACATAAAAGATGACGGAACGGTTAATTTTGCTCCGTCACATAAGATACGTAAAGCTATTCGTGATGCTAAGATCGTTGTTCTCGATGAAGTTTCTATGATTGATGATGATATATTCAAAATAATTATAGATGAAATTGTTGATAATGATATTAGACTAATTGCTGTAGGCGATAAGTATCAATTACCTCCTGTTGAACAGGAACACGATAGTAAGTTTTTCGACACAATTGATGCAGAACTTACCAGACCTATGAGATTTACAGGTGCTATTCAGACCCTGTCTCAACTGTTTAGAACACAGATCAAATCGTCAAATACCGGCGGACCCTTCGATAAATATGTATTGAATAACAAAACTCAAAGAAAGAGTGATATTGATAGGGATAACCACGGTTATGAATTTACAAACGACATATACAAAGTAGTTGATGAAGCCGCAAACGATATAAAATCGAACCCAGCCGATATGAACTATGCTCGTGTATTAGCTTTTAAAAATGAATCTGTAAGAGTTCTAAATAATGCAATAAGGTCAAAGATATACGGTGATGAATTAGGACAATTCGAATGGAATGAAATTGTTATATGTAATGGTGGTTATACTTATTCCAGTACCGATGTATATGGTTCTACTAAAAAGATACCTATACTATACAACGGTCAAATAATGAGAGTAGAAGGATGGAGAGATGCTGAGCATAGTCCATATGACATACCTTGTTTGGAAATGAAGTTTAAAAATTTCGATTCCCCCGCACAAAGTCCTATATTTGTTATCAAGAATGAAGAATCTGCTATGATCAAGTATCATAACATTAAACATGATTTAGAACAAAGAGCTAAAAGAGACCCCAAACAATGGGTTAGATTTTACTCTTTTTTAGATAAGTTTGCTTCATTCGACTATTGTTATGCTCAAAATCTCTATAAGGCCCAAGGTGCTACACTAAATAATGTGTATGTATGTGAAGGTGAAGTGATGGGTATTAAGCCACTTAACTGGAAACAAAAGTTTCAAGCATTATATGTGGCCACAACCAGAGCAAAACAAAAACTTATTATTTATAATAAAGACTTTTAAGTGGAAATTTTTGTAAATAAGGTTGGATCTACCTCAGATTTTTTTAGATCTTTTATTGATGAACTAGCATTAACATTTAGTTATGCTACAAGTAAATCATCAACAGTACCTAATAATCTGATAATCGATAATTCAAGTAAGCAGTATTGGTACGAAGAAACTTTTCGTGCAGATAGACAACCGTCTCATTATATGCTTATAGATAGTCAAAAAGATTCAGACAAAGTGATAAGAATGGTAAACAATGAGGAATTTGCTAGATTTAATTCTGGTAAACCTGATTGGTCCTTAATGGAAGAAGATGCTTTCGAGGTTATGATTAGAGTATTAGAGGCTGGAGCCAAGAAATATTCTGCTGATAACTGGAAGAAAGGCAGACCTTCAAAAGAAAAAATGTTGGATACATGGAATAGTACCTTTAGACATCTCAAAGAGATTAAAAAGGGTATTAAATCAGGTGATCCAAAAGATATTTATGATTTAGATCTAGGTATCAACCACATCGGTAATCTGATGTGTAATGCAATGTTTATGGGTTATCACATGATAACCAATGGCGATCAAGAAATTTTTAATCCTAATAAATAAGTAAAATTATGTCTACAGTAGCAGATACTATTAAAAAGTTGCAGTCATTACCTGCAAAACAAAAAGAGTTACCATTAGTGATTCGCGTAAACGGAGTCTCAGAAGGAATTGCTAACATGTTTGTTGGTCTTCAGAACAGTAAGGGTGTAACATTCCCACAAATTGGTGAAGAACCTAATTGTATTGTAATTCAGGTAACTGAAACTCCAGTACCGGCACCTGAAGGCCCGACAACTGAAACAGCGACTAAGAATCCTGTTAAAAAAGCTGAGGCTTAATATCAAATAAAGAATAGGTGTTACAATTGTAGCATCTATTCATAGTTAAAATGATAAGAAGCCCACTGTTTCATATTGGATTACTTAGTAGGTACCAATTGTTAGTGAAACCTGGGACGCATATAGTCACTGTAGGTTATACAGTTACTGATGCAAATTATATTTTAGACGAAAATCCCAGGTATCTAGTACCTTTGCGTGTTGTAACTGGGGAAGGTCTAGAAAAAATCCTATCTATTGTAGATGGAGGATCCAAAACTGTCCCATTCGATAAAGTTAGAAAGCATTTCTTAATAGGAGCTTTATGGGACACAGACGGAGAAATTCAAACAAGTGATCTACCGATAAAAGGAGAACGTGTCAACGCTACATTTGATTATGTAGGTGAACGGTTATTATGTACTCATCTCGAGTTACTTCCCAAAGAAGAGCTTGATTTTGTGGATATTGGTGCAATTGATGAATTTAAAAACGATATATTAAAACTTTTGAATAAGAATGAAATAACATGACAAAAGAGTTCGAAACACTCAACGGAAAATACAACGATGATACGTATCCCGTATTTCCATTTATCTCTAAAACAAGAATTACTCCATTGCCTAAAGGTCTTTACCGTAAGCATAGAGCTAATTATAGAGGTATCACAGCGATATTTAATCAGGAAACAGAGGAATATGAATTTCCATTGTTCGGTATGTATTATATAGAGGAAGATTTAGCTATTGTTCCAGAAGAAGTGGAATTAACTGAATCTAAACAAAAGTATTTAGATATGCTTTTGACAGCTGGCTACGAACAAGTAGATAAAGCTCCTCATTTCCAAACTATGAAGTTCGATCCAACTTCAGAAGAAGCTAAATTAGCTTTAGCAAACAAGGTATCACACCAATATACAGAGGAAGCTGTTGAAGTAGAATGATCTACTTTGTCACCGGTAGACCAGAGGTATATGATTGGAAGACTCTAAATGATGAGGATATATCCTATGGTAGTTTTGATGAATTCGTACACTGGTCTCAACATACTGATGATTTTGGATTCGATACAGAAACTACTATGACTAAAGATGGGCCTAATGCTCATCAAGACCGTCAGTTATTAGTTATTCAGTTAGGTGGAGAAGAAGATCAATGGGTGATCGATTTTGTTGATTTACCCGACTATTGGTTAACAACATTAAGAAATTTGTTATCTGATAGAACAAAAAGATTTTATATTCATAACTCTAAGTTTGATTACATTGTAATTAAAGTTGCGTTAGGTATAAGTATCGAAAATATGCATGACACTTATTTAATGAGTCGCATATTAAATACAGGAATAGATACTTATCCAGGGTATCACAGTTTAGCAGGATGTTTAAAAAGATTTTTTGAGATAGAAATATCTAAAGATGCACAAACTACCTTTACAGGGGAACCTTTATCTTTAAATCAGATAGAATATTCAGCAGTAGATGTGATAATGATGCAATCCTTATTTGATAAGCTTAAAGAAGAGCTTGATAAATGGGAATTATGGTACTTATATGATGTTGTCGAGCGGCACGTTGTAAAAGCATACGCTGATATGGAGCTTAATCCTATGAATTTTGATAGAGATTATTGGCTTAAATTAGCAGAAGAGTTTGAAGAAGAAGATATAGAGATAGAAAAGGAACTTAATGCATTTGTATTTAAGGACCCTTTATTAGTAAACTATCTGAAAAACAGTGATAGTATAATAAATATTCCACTAATACAACCTGTTGATGAGTTGTTTATTAAGTGGGGTTCACCAGTACATAAGAGATTAGTTCTCGGTTTATTGGCACCATCACTCCCGTTAGATGTAAAAACAAAACCTCAGTTAAAGAAGTTTCTAAAAGCAAATGAGGAAATTTTACCAGAAAGGGAAGCAGACTTTCTTAAGTTTTATATGGAAAGAAAGTATGATAAACTAACTGACTATTTGGTTACTAATCATCATAATTGGTTGATTGATAATGGATTGTTAATTGAAGAAGGAACGACAAGAATAAATTGGGCTTCGAGCACACATAAATTATTAATCTTTCAATTTTATTATCCTCGTTTAACTAGTACAAATGCTAGTAACTTAGCGAAGATAAAGAAAAACGATCTTATTGTAAAATACAAACAATACTCTGCTGTACACAAAACAGTAACTACTTATGGTAGAAAATTTTTAGACAATTATGTTAAGAGAGATGGTACAATATCTCCTTCAGGGTTATCTCAAATTTTAAATACAGGTAGAGTAGCATTTGGTATCTTACTACAGATGCCAGGTAAAGCTAAGTTTAGAAATGGATTTCTTCCTCCTAAACCGGACTGGGTCTTCGTAGATTCAGATTATGCTAGTGCTGAAGTTTGTATTATGGCTGCAGCTGCAGGAGAGACTTCTTTCCTTGATGCTGTAAAAGAAGGTAAGGATTTACATTCGATGTCTGCATCATTAATATTTGCAGATAAATGGACTGATATTGCAGAACCTGATTGTCAACAATTGATTGATGGTTCACGTTGTAAGTGTCAGGCCCATGATAAGTTAAGAAGTTTTTCTAAGACTATTACTTTTGGTTTAGCTTATGGGTTAACTCATATGGGTCTAGCCGACAGGTTAGAAATAACTAAAACAGAAGCATTAGATCTTATGGCTAAATTCTTTAAGGCTTTCCCTCGATTAGAACAATTTTTCGATGCAAGTGAGAAGAGTGGTCAGGATAAACTTTATGTGAGAGGATTACTACCAACTGGTAGGATAAGATTTTTCGAACACCCAGAACATGATCAAGATAACCAAGCTATAGGTAGAGCTGCTAAGAACTTCCCAATTCAAGAATGTAATGCTAGTATGTTAAAGATAGCATTAGTTGATTTGAGAGAAAGGATAATAGCTAACAACTACCCAGCAATGATTCATCTTCCTGTACATGATGAGATACTCAGTTCTTGTCACAAAGATTTTGCTGAGGAGTGGGTCACAATTCAAGAGGACGCTATGAAAAAAGCTGCAGATCAATTTATTGAGCCTGGTATGCTTGGAGCTGACACAGATATCTTAGAGCGATGGACAAAGTAGAATTTTTTGAGGAGCTTAATAGGTGGTGCGATAAATGGATTTATAATAGATTACTAATAGGTGTTATAGACGAATTTGTAAATACCAGACCTACTGTTACTCACTTTGATTTTCTATGCAATCCAGAATTCTTAGAAGAAGTCAAAGATATGGTAAATGCTAATTATATGGAATTCTTTCCGGATGATAGATTTAACTATAAGAAAATTGACTTTAGATTTAAACTTGATCATAACTTATACGAACCGATATATAAACCTAGAGCTATGTGGCTTAACAAGAAATCAGGTAAAATTGATTTTAAAGGGTCTGTAGTAATAGAGAAAAATACTAATTAAATGAACTATTATAGATTTACAAAATTGGTGTACGATAGAGAAATTGATACTCATCATGAGGAACCAATAACTTTAGGAGAGATAGCTATACCAAAAGGTGGGCTTATGAAACATCTAAACGAATTGAATTACTATAATTCAAAGGAGTTGATGGAGAACAAAACCTGTGTTATATCTTTCTATGAAACACCGGAAGATAAGTTATTTAATGACAAGATCTGAATTCATTTATGAGGTACAAGACTTAGTGTCTGAGCATGGTATTACACTAGCTCAGGCATTTCATTGTCTGTGCTTATTACATAACATAGATTCTATCATCAGTGCTGAAGATGCTCTTCCTATATATCAAAAAGGATTAATCAAAGGTAATAAAATAAACCTTAAAGTATTATTTCGAGATAGGGAAGAGCCAGAGCAAGCAACACTGAATTTGGAATTTACTAGTGAACCAAAGAGTACTGAAGATACATTGAAAGTCGTTGATAGGCTGGAGAAACGTATAGTACTCGACAAATACCTTTCTGACGACTACAGAGGAGAGATTGCCCAGAAATATTTTAAGGGCGATAAAAATGTAGCCCGATATTTTATTGTATTCAAGTCTTTATTCCCGGTAAAAGACAAAAAAGTTAATGCTAAGTGGAATAAACATTATGGATACATTTATGAGGGATTAACTTTATGGGACAGCCACGTACGAGTTGCGAAAAGATTTCATGAGTTATATAGAAAGAAGGATATATGTATCTTTATAGCGGGAGCTTACTTGTATACAAGGGATGTCGTCAATTCTGATGAAGAAACTTGTTGGATAACAAAACCATATAAATTCATGACAAACTACGAACAGTGGTATGACAGTGCTGAAGAAAATATGATAGCCAAACAAGAGGAAGAAGCTGAACCAATTAAAGAAAAAGTAATGGGGATAAAAACAATATAATATGAATCATACTTTTTCCGATATAGTTGGTAAGATAAAATATCATGCCAAAAACAAAGAACAGGGATACAAGATCCCACTTGCTTTAAATTACAATGAAAAGATTGGTAATATAACTCCAGGTGTTTACACTGTGTTATCTGGTTTACCATCTGCAGGAACAACTTCCTTTGTGGATGTGAATTATGTAATGAATGTGTTAATACAGTGGTATTTTTCAAGTGAGAGAAAGCCATTAAAGTTATTTTATTTTTCTATGGTCGATGGGGAGGTTAAGAAGTTACAATCTCTATTGTGCTGTTATCTTAGGTTAATGTTCAACATTTCAGTTGACATACCAACCTTAAACAGTCAACCAGGACGAAAATTTGATATTGATAAGGAAGATACTGTTCTAAACGCTCTTGATGACGCTCAATTATTCTTCGATGAAGTTATAAATGAGGGAGCTCTTGAGATAATGGACGGATCCCAACCACCTTCGGTTATCTATAATACAGTAGTAGACTATATGTCTGGTATTGGTGTAGATAAAAGTGGTGAGGCTTATAAAATCAATGATGATTTTGCTGATGGATTAGTATTGGTAATTGTGGATAAGACTGATAGGCTTATGGCTGAAGCAGACCAATACAGTGCTACTTATGGAAATGACCTAAATGTTAAGTTTGATCATTATATGAACAAATTAAAAACTAGGTATAATGTTTCACCAGTAGTAATAACACCAGCAATCAATGTTATAGTCAGGTCCCCTAAAGATACTGAACCACACTACAAACAACTTGGTATATACGGTAAGAATTGTGATAGAGGAGTTATGTTATATAACCCTATAGCAGAGAATAATATTAGTAGGTTCCTTGGTGGTGCTGATGAATTGGATTTCTTTGTTATCAACGGTAAAAACACACTTCGATATTGGAGTATAGTTAGGAATTCCGAAGGCATTGACTCTATTAAAGAGCGTATGCTATTTCTTCCTGGTAGTAGTTTTATGGTGGAACACCCCATAAGAGAACAAGTTACATCTCAGGAAGATGTGGGCGATGTTATACTTGACTTTATAACTCCATATGTAGATATGAGAGGTTTAGATGATCAAGATAGTTAAAATACATTATTATAAATTTAACATCGTTTTTTAACTTTTGAATTTTTAAGAATGACTAGTAAAAAAGGTGAAGTAGCTAGAATTGGGGAATCAGTTCCTACAAAGTTAGCAAATTTCAACACTTTAGAAGAAAGTCTCAAATGGGCCGAATACATATTAGAAGCTGGGCTAGTTCCAGAAAGTCTAACTTCGGCGGAGCAGGTTGTTACTATTGTTCAGCATGGTAAAGAGTTGGGATTAACACCTCATATCGCACTGAATAATTTACATGTAATAGCTGGACGCCCGGTAATTAGTTCTGCTATGTTGGGAGCTTTATTGAAACGCAGTAAAATAGAATGGTTGATTAAAGAAGATTTCGCAACGGTTGAGAAACCGGATAAAAGCGGGTCTGATAAAAGAACAACTTACACTTTTTATTGGAAATCACAGGTAACCGACAAAGTAATGGAAGCTGACTTCTCTATTACTTGGGCCCAAATGGAAATAGCTGGATACACATCTAAGCAAAATTGGTCGAAGTATCCTAAAGAGATGATGAGAGCAAGATGTATGGCTTATGCTGTGCGTGCATTGTTCCCTGAAATCCTTATGGGTATATATTCTGATCTAGAAATCAATGATGTAGCCGATGATCTCGGTGCAGAAGAAGTTGATGTAGAGATGAATGAGGAAGGTGAAATTACCATTACTCAACAATAATTAAACTAATCGAAAATTAAGTATTTCTTTTTAAAAGATTACATATGAGTGTGAATAAAAATAGCTTATTAAATAGAGCTAGAGTCGCAAGACTTGGTAAAGGTATCCATGACAATGTGGTTATTACCAATATCGATATTGCTGACCGAAAAAGAAATGGTATCCTCATCAAGAAGATGCTATATGTTACTTTCGCTAAAATTGATCCTGATACAAGGAAAAAGAAAACCGAGGTAGAATTAAGTTGGTTTAGACTGGATCATACCAGTGAATATATGTTTAGTAATTTGAGAGAGATGGCTATTCAATTAGCAGGAATCTTAAGTTGTTATATGGATGAAGAGGAGGCTTTTACTGCTATGTCTGGTGATATAGATGGATTTCCTGATTTTGAATCCGTGGATGATATGGAAAACCATAAATGGAAACGTGCTGATGTTGAGTTAGCTATGATTGATGTCCAAGCATGTTTTAAAGCTGCTATGGAGAAAAATATAGGTCTTGATTCCAAATTACTACGTGTAAAAATCACTACCGACAATAAAGGTGAAGGTGCAAATATACCAAGTTATGGATTATTTACCGAACCTATGGATGTAACAGAAGAAGATTCTAAGCTTAAATTCAATGACACTGAGTTAAAGAATCACTCTAAAGCTGGTAATGTTACAGCTGCAGCCGGTGCTGCTTCATCTGCAATTAAATCTATCTAATAATTTTAAACAAGAAAAAGAATGAAATTATTTAGAGAATTAGTTGAAACTGCTCCTGTAAGAGCAAGATTACAATTTGGTCACAATCACAACCTTATACTTGAAAAAGTTGATTTTGGCGAACGCAAAAATAAGGGTATAACACTGAAGATGCATACATTCATCACTTTAGCTCAAATTGATAGTGAAGGTAAAGTTATAGCAAGAACTGAAGGAAACTTCTTCAATCTAGATCACACTAGTGATTATGTTTGGAATAACTTTATGGATGAATTTACATGTGTAGCTTCTATCATTGACGCTGTTGATGGAGATGTTGAACAATTCGAAACAGATGTACTCTCTGTATTCGGAGATGAGGATCCAGAAGCGTTTGTCCTTACAAAACAAGGCTCAGAAGCTGCTCAAGAATCGCTTCAAGATGCATTTTCTAACCAAATACTTGATAAAATGGGAGTTAATTCACCTACAATGTCTTGTAAAATGGTATCGAATAAAGCTGGTTGGTTAGAATTCCCTAAAGAAATGGGATGGATAGTACCACTTAGTAAAGCTGATGAATTACCAGAAATGACCTCTTTCGAAAAGAAGCGTCACCAAGATGGTTTAACAGCTCAAAGTGAGAAAAAAGCTAAGCCAGATGCTGTTGGATCGGCACCCGCTGAAAAAACTTCTGCTGGGAATGCATTAGCATCACTTTAAAATAAGGGGATTAATTCCCCAACTAAAATACTTTAGTTAAATGAACTTATTTAAAGAATTAGTACAAAGTAAAAAAACCGCTAGTGACAGGTTACTGGACGAGATTAATGATTATGAGATATACTGTGAGTTATCCGGCATAGACATAGAAATAGGGAGACCTATATCTAGTCCAGTCAGGGAAGACGATGGTGATCCTTCATTTTCCTTATTCATTCCGACAGAATTACCATTCGTTAGACCTGAAGAGGTTTGGTGGAGGGATTTTGCGCTAGGTCACGGTAACGTGTTTAAGTTTGTTAAACTATTTGCTGATTTACATTATGATATAGAACTCGAAAACAACTATGAAGTTGCTAAATTTCTAGATCAAGAATTGGAATTAGGTATTTTTAAAGGTAATAAAAAAGACCGAGAACGCAAGATAATTGATTATGAGGCCGCCAAAGAGAGGAAAGAAATACTTTTCCAATCTAGGCCTTATACTAGACGCGACCTTTATTGGTGGGCTTGTTTAGCTGTTGATGTCGAAATGCTCATCGAACACGACGTACGAAGCGTAAAACATTTATTAAGAGATGACTATTCTATAAGGAAAACCTTTAGAGGATTTGATTTGGCTTACGCTATTGTAGTGTACGATAAAGTGAAAATATACCGGCCCGAAAGCCTTACAAGTAAATTTAGGAATACATGCCCAAAGCATTATATCCTAGGAAAAGAGCAATGTAAGGGCCGCGACACTTTAATAATCACGAAGAGTATGAAAGATATTCTTTGCTTCAAATCACTAATGGACATAGATGCTGTTGCTCCTCAAGGAGAGGGTAATAACTTCGATGATTCATTTATACAATGGGTAAAGGATAATTACAAAGACGTTTTCGTGGTTATGGATTATGATGGTGCTGGTATTGAAGCTGCTGAAAAGTTAAAAGTCCACGGATTTGATATTCGTTGGGTAAGTAAGAAGCAAGTATTAGTTAGCGGAAAGATGAAGGTTATTGATAAGGACATTAGTGACTTTATAACTAACCACAGTATTACTGCTGCTATGCATCGATTAACAGAAATGTTCCCGGAATTACCGGATGAAGTATTTAAACATGGTAGAGTACCATATTTCGAAGAACTTAAGGTGAGAATCGCAAGTTAATACTTTTATATGAAGAAAGAATATAGAGATTCTGTAAAAAAGCATCTCGAAGAGAATCCTGGGTTAAATAACTCAGCCCTAGCTGATGTAATCGTTGCTTCCGGAGAAATAAACAGATCACATAGAACTGTTAGATTATTTGTTGGTGAAGTAAAGAAAACATTACAAGATGTTAAAGATATTGAAGAAGACCCTTCAACACAAGATGAAAATCCAGTAATCTCTGACAATGATGATGCTTATGATAAGTATCGAGAATCAAAAGAAGAAGAAGAGCAGGTAGAACTTGTTGAGTTAGATGTTGAAGAAACTCAAACTTGTGCGGGTGAAATTGCAGATGATCCATTAGAAGTTACACCGCCACCTGAAGTTCCGGTGTTTATTGGAGAGGGTTATGAAATATTTGGAGACGAATATAGAATGACTTACTCAGGTGAAACTCATAATTTATGGATTAAACTTGTGGATAAGGTCTTCTTAGCACACAGTCGTAAGGGGTTGAATTTAACAGAACAACAGGTATTAAATCTGTTGGGGATAAAGGAATCTCAATTTAAAGTAATAAAAGCTAGACTGGGTCTTAACAAAGATGCAGAAGCTTACAGTCCGTATTTAGATCAGATATTAAACCCAGAAGAATTACTGGCTTATATTTCTGAGAATACCACAGAATTATTACAAACACTGTCTACAATCGAGGATCCAATACGTGATTCCATTGTTAGAGAAGCAAAGAAACAACTTGTTTTACTACAGAATAAGAATCTATTATTCAAGAAATTGATTGATAAGCTTCACTCTGAAGTAGGAACTATTAGTGTTAGACCACTAGAAGGAAAAGTTGAAACTCAACCTGGTAAAGAGATAACAGTTGTTATTTCTGATCTACATATTGGTGTGAAAACTCCTTTATATAATGTAGATATCGCAGAACAGAAATTAAAAGAGGTTCAGTATCACTTAAATGGATTAAATCCTAATGGTGAAAGAGATGTTAATGTTATTATTCCTGGTGATATTGTTCACAATATTTCTGGTGTAATGCATCCAAACTCTTGGAAAGGTACTGAAGAAGGTATGTGGGGAGCTAACGCTCTTATCAAACCATTTGAACTAATACTTAATTTCTTAGTAGGTATTGCTGGATTGAAGTCAGTTTATATTATTGGTGGTAACCATGATAGATTGAATGCTGATAAAAATCTTGAGAACACAGCAGAAGGAGCTAAATTAATAGCTTACATGTTAAATTCTATGATCACAGATGTTCCTGTACTATTTGATTCACAAATCTTAAAGTATAATTCAGGAAAACTAAGGTTTATAGCTCAACATGGTGATTTAAATGCTGATAAGAAAAAGAATGTTGATGCTGTTGTTTGGGAACACGGTGAGTCAGATAAATTTAATATAGTAATTACAGGTCACCACCACAGTAGGATTATCCAACGTGGGGACGATACTTATATGGCTATGAGAATTTCTGTTCCAGCATTTTGTCCACAAGATGATTATGCCAAACATTCTGGTTATACAAATAATCCAGGATTTTTAATTTTCCAAGAAAAGCAGGGTAGACCAGCTATTTTAGATATTCCTATTGTTTATGAATTACCTGAGTGATATTCTTTATAAGATAGACTCAAAAGAAAAGGTAAGAATTTTTCAAGTTGAAGTTGATGGTGACCGGTATCGTATGATATCTGGTCTCATTGATGGAAAAAGGACTGAGTCTAAATGGACCACTTGCACAGCTAAGAATATTGGTAAGCTTAATTCTACAACACCTGAAGTTCAGGCTGGTTTAGAAGCTGAAGCTCGTATAACCAAAAAACTTGCTGAACATTATTATAAAACTATTGAGGAAGCCCGGGAAACCCCAGTTGCTTTCTTTAAAGTTATGTTGGCTACGGAAATCGATAAGGTTAAACCGAAGCCAGAATTACCTTACCTACTGGACCCGAAATTAGATGGAATGCGATTAGTTGAACACAACTTATATTCGCTGTCGAGAAGAGGTAAACCTGTATCAGCTGCAAAATGGATACATGAGGAGTTAGAAGACTTTCTCTTTAATAATCCTACAATCACTTTAGATGGTGAGATATATAACCATGAGTATAGAGAAGATTTCAATACACTTATGAGTATAGCTCGTCGTGATAAGATGAATGAAAAGCAGGCTGCAATTGCAGAGTCAAAGTTACAGTATCATATTTATGATATGTTTGATTCAAATAATCCAGATATGACTGCAATAGAACGCAAAGAATGGCTTCTAGAGCAAACTATCTACTCGGATCGAATCAAACAAGTCGATTATACTATTGTATATGATGAGGATGAATTGAACGAGGTTAAAGGTAAACATCTAACCGATGGTTACGAAGGTTCAATTGTTAGAACATTAAATTCAAAGTATGAAAACAAAAGGTCGAAAAACCTTCTCAAAATCAAAGAATTTCTCACGGAGGAATACACGATTACTAATATTCATCCTGGTCTCGGCAATCGTAGCGATATCGCTGGGAGCGTGGAAATTAGGATTGACCGTGTCACTGTTAAATGTGGTATTCGTGGGTCTTGGGAGTATTCCCGTGATCTTCTTAATACTAGGAGTGATCTTATTGGGAAGGTGGCTACTGTTAGGCACTTCGGGAAAACCCCGGACGGGTCATTAAGGTTTCCAATCTGTATAGATATAGATAGGCCAGATTAATTTTTATTAAATGAGCAAAGGAAAACTTATATTTCCGATAAGCCAGGTGAATAACCTAGGTCTTATTGGTGAAGTTGTTCGAGAATTTACTGACACTGTTTCGTCAACATTAGGTCCTGGAGGTAGAACTGTCATCATCGGTGACTCTTCTGCCCAGGTTCCGCATGTTACAAAAGACGGAGTAACAGTCGCAGAATCAATTCATTACGACGATAATTTCAGAGAAAGTATAGTAGCACTCTTAAAAGAGTCTGCTAGAAAAACTGCGGAAGAAGTTGGAGATGGTACAACTACCTCTACTCTTTTAGCAGGTAAACTCATAGAGCTTGGTATACTATGTTTACCAAAAGTAAAAAATAGAAGAAACTTTTTTATAGGTATGAAAGACTACGGAGATCGTATTGTTGATTATCTAGATGATTGTAAAAAACTAATTGTAGATGACCGAGAAATGGTCAAAAACATTGTCAGAATATCAAGTAATAACGATGCTGATGTTGTTGAACTTCTTAGTACTATTGTCGATGACATAGGTGCTGATGGACTTATCAATGTTGAATTAATTGACAGCGATGAGACTACAGTTAGTATTTCAGAAGGTGCTTCTATCGAAAGTAATTGTATACCTATAGGTGGTAATCCCTCTGATTTAGAGGATCCTAGAATTGTGTTAATCGAAGGCTCTGTTAAAGACATCCACGAGATAAGAACATTACTCGAAACATTACACACATCGAAACATTCAGCTGTTATTATAGCTAAAGACTTCTCTCAAGATGTAATTAGGAATATAACAGTTAATAATACTAAGGGAACTTTAAAAATTGACTTGGTTGCTGCAGAAGGATTTGGTTCACATCGATTGGATATATTGAATGATATAGCTACGATATCTGGTGCAACTATTGTTAGTACTGACGGATCAACAGAGAAATTGTTGAGATCATTTAGTCAGGAATTTTTTGGTAGATTAAAGAAATCTGTAGTAACATCCAGGAGTGCTATATTAGTACCGTATCCTGAAATTTTAGACTCTCAGAGAACCACAATTGAATCTACTATCAGTGAACTAAAAGCTAGTTTATTGAGCCCTGAATTTGATGAGGGTATGATTCGAAACGTTAAGCGAAGACTTAGTAAATATAATAAGGTTGCTACCATAAGCGTTGGTGGTTTTACTCAAGCAGAAGCCTTGGAAAGAAAAGATAGAATAGACGATGCAGTTTGTGCTATTTCTTCCGGTATTAATGGAGGAATCATTCCTGGTGCGGGCAGTGTTTTATATACAGCTTCTAGAAAATTGAGAGATACTTTAGATGAGGTAGAAGACAATGACTTTAAACTTGGAGCTGGAGCACTATTAACTTCTTGTAGGTATCCTCTTGAATTAATTACTAGTAATGCTGGATTTGAAGTTAAATCATTTAATTTTGATGAACTAAAAGATGATTATACTATCAATGCCATTGAAGGTACTATAGTAAATGCATATGATTCTGGTATTATTGACCCAGTCATGGCGTCTGTACAAGCTATAGTAAATGCTGTTTCTATTGCTAAAACCTTATTAAACTCTCATTCATTTGTAATAGAGAACGAAGATGGCTAGAAGCAGAGGAAGACAGATTGTCGCAAAAGTTGATGATAATGGTAATAAAATCAAAGGTAAACTGTCTATTTGGATTAAAAAGAATCCAGGTAGACTTTACTTTGATAGTATGGTGGAGTATGAGGTTTGGAAATATGTTGAAGATACTAAGGTTATAAAGATGGACGATAAGATAACTTTAGAGTTATTTACGAACATTCAAACTGAGGAATATAAAGCACCACGTCGTACTAAAAAAGCTATACGAGAAGGTAGAACCGATAAGCAGATTGTCAATACTACTCAACAGAACATTGAATATACACCTGATTATTACTTACCTGATTATGATACATATATTGAGGTAAAAGGTTATGCTGATGAACTGTTTAAATTAAGATGGAAACTATTCAAACTTAAAGGCTACAAGGGGTTTATTGTATATTCCCTGGAAGAGTTTAAAAATCTTATTAACGAATTAAGTGAGAAGTAATGTTCTACTACATTTTTAAATTTAATCCAGAAGGTGCTCGAGATTTTACCGAGATTCTAAACTTTCTGGACCATTTCACCGATTTTGAAGAAACTAAACTAAGTAAGTATAGTTCAAGATTGATAGCCAGGTCTAGATTAGACTTAGGTCCCGAGATTCTAGAGTATGCAAAGGAAAATATGAGATTAAATTTCAGTTATGAAAGACACGCTGAAGGTTTAGGACCAATACTTGTAGAATATGATGCGAAACAAAATATTGAGTCGGTTCATTTTTTATTACAGTTATTTCCTGTAGATCATATGTTTAAGAAATCTCGATGAAAAAGTTGTTATAATATAATCTCAATATAGTAATTTTGTGGTAAAATTTAACTATAATTATTTTGTAGAAAAGTTTTATCACAATTTTATTAACTAACTAGTATGCAGGTATATACACTTGAAGAAGCTCACAGAAATGCACTTAAATATTTCAAGGGAGACGAATTAGCGGCTCATGTTTGGGTAAATAAGTATGCATTAAAAAACGAAGAAGAACTAATAGTAGAAGCATCTCCAGAAGAGAGATTTATTGCTATCGCTATGGACCTCAATCGTATAAATAAAAAATATGGCGAAGCAGATGAATTTGATTTGTTTGTTAAGTCTTTAATTAAAGGAACAATTTTACCAGGTGGTTCCGGATTGTATGGGATAGCAAATCCGTATTCAACTGTTTCACTAGGTAATTGCTTCGTAACATCTGGAAATAATGAAGATAGTATTGGTTCAATTTGGAAACAAGATCAGGAAGCTGCTCAAATCTATAAACGACGTGGAGGTAACGGTACTGATATTAGCCACTTACGTCCATCTGGTACACTGGTATCGAATGCCGCTGGATCCACTACTGGGCCTATTTCATTCGCTGACCAATTCAGTGCTACAGTACGTAGGATAGGTCAAAATGGTAGACGTGGTGCATTGATGCTTTCTATGCATATCAATCACCCTAATGTTCTTCAGTTTATACAAGCTAAGAATAATGGTACTGCTATAACAGGAGCTAATGTATCGGTTAAATTAACTGATGATTTTATGTCAGCTGTTAAAAATGACGGTTGTTATTTACAAAGGTTTCCAGTTACAGCTCCGGAGATCTCTTCAATGGAATTAGTAGAGAATGAAGTTTATAAAACTCCTGAAGGTGTACAATATATAAAGGTAAGAGCTCGTACAATTTTTGATGAATTAGTTAGAGTTAATTGGGAATCAGCAGAACCAGGAGCATTGTTTTGGGATAAGATTATATCCGAATCACCTTCTGATTGTTATCCTAACTTTCCTACCCACTCAACAAATCCTTGTGGAGAATTACCATTAAGTCCTTATGATTCTTGTCGATTGTTATCTGTAAATCTTACACAACATGTTGTAAATCCTTTCACAAAGAAAGCTTACTTTGATGTTACTAAGTTTAAAAATACAGTTTCAACTGCCACTAGAATGATGGATAATATCATTGATCTTGAGATTGAAAAGATACAAGGTATAATAGATAAAATTCTAGAGGATCCAGAATCAAGCGATACTAAGAAAGTAGAGTTAGAGTTATGGAGAAAGGTTCTCGAGAACACAAATAGAGGAAGAAGAGCTGGTATTTCTATAATCGGTCATGGTGATTTCCTAGCGATGTTAGGCATGCCATACGGGGATGTTGAGTCTTCTAATTTTATAGAAGATATACATCAAAAATTTGCATTGTATGTTTATCATGAGTCTGTTAACTTAGCAGAATCAAGAGGTTCATTCATAGATTTTAACCCAGACCTTGAGGTAGATAATCCATTTTTAAACAGATTATATGCTGTTGATCCTACGTTATATGAAAGAATGTTCAAGTTTGGTAGGAGAAATATAGCTTTGTTGACCATTCCTCCATCAGGAACTCTAAGTATAATATTAAGACAGTCTTCTGGTATTGAACCAGTATTCTTGTTATATTATATGCGGAGGAGAAAAGTAAATCCAGGCGATGATGCTAGGATAGACTTTGTTGATGAATTAGGAGATAGTTGGCAAGAGTATATTGTGTTACACCCAAAATTTGAAGATTGGTTAGAACAAAATTATTCTTTAGAGTTAATAGATGATTTTGTTAATGGTGACTTAAGTCAAGAGAAAATAGATATCATAATATCTGAAACTCCTTGGTATGGTTCTCTAGCTAACGATATTGATCCTATACAAAAAGTAAAATTACAAGGTAGAATTCAGAAATGGGTAGACCACGCTATAAGTGTTACACATAACTTACCAGAAAATGTAACCAAAGAAACGATTGCAGATTTGTATATCACTTCTTGGGAATCTGGGTGTAAAGGTTGTACTGTTTATAGAGATGGCTCTAGATCTGGAGTTTTGGTAAAGGTAAAAGAAGAAGAGAAGAAGGAAGAGAAATTTGAATCTCGTGATGCTCCAAAACGACCTAGAGAACTACTATGTGATATTTACTTCCCAACAATTAACAAAGAACGATACGTTGTTATAGTTGGTTTATACAATGGTAAACCTTACGAAGTGTTTGCCTTTAAGTATCAACATACAATCCCAATGACAATGTCAAAAGGTATTTTGAAAAAGCAAAGAAGTGGTCACTACAATTTATTGGATATTTCCGCTAATATTGTTGTCGATAACATTCGAGACAATTTCGAACTACCTGAATGGGATTTTGTTACCAGGATGATTTCCACTGCACTGCGGCACGGTGCATCTATCGATTTTATAGTCGAACAACTCAATAAATCAGGTAAAGATGCAATAGTAACCGATTTATCAAGAGTTATTGCGAGACAACTTAAGAAATATCTTAAGAAAATCGAAGAGTCTGGAGTTCCATGCCCAGAATGTGGTGAACCGCTGAAAGTTGAGGGTGGTTGTGCGCAATGCATGAACCCCGAATGCGGATATGGAAAATGTGGGTAATATTTATAACTTAAAACTAGACAAAGATGTCCGAATTTTTTGAAAGAGTATGGGAATGGTTTTTTGAAGCCAATCTCGAAAAGAAGTCAGGTAAATTACTAACTACCTTTGATAAAACCGTAAAAGGTTTAGAACAAGTTAGTGAGAATGCTGCCAAACGTGTTGCTACTCGCGATTTGCAAATCGAGAATAAAAAAGCTAAAACGGAAGAAGCTATTGCTAAAGTTGTTGAAAAAGAACGCAAAGCGATTGAAAAAGCCAAAGAAGCTAAAGAAAAACTCGAAAATAAAGCAAAAGAGAGTAGAGATAAAATAGTTATTAAGAAAGCTGCTGAAGTTGCTCAACTAAAGGATATTGCTGCAAAGAATGTTCGTGTTGCTGAGAAGTTAAGAGAACTTATTGACTAAGAATTAAGATTATAATATACAAAAGCTCGGTGTCCAATGATACCGAGCTTTTTTTTATACCCGGCCATGTCAAAAGAAATTTATATAGGAAGAGGAGAAATAACTAACTTAGGAGAAACAAATAAGCAAGGAGCTTTTCTTACTTTGAAGTTTGATGAGTTAGCAAGTGGTATTGTAGAGCTATTAGAGGATGTAGATCCAGACGATATCAGTGTTATTAAATTAAAAGTACTACCACTTAAAACTGAAAATGTCAAAAAAGGATATTCACATAGTGTTAAACTAATTGGATTAGAATGATACCACAAAAAGGATGCACATATTGGATATGTGCTTATCAATGGTCTAATACTGGTGGAAGATGTTCTTTGAATCAAGAACCGATAGAAGTAGTTTTTGATGGTTATAATTTTGTTAGTAAAGATAAAAAAAGTCACTCTGAATATAGACATTTAATATCTGACACTGAACAAGAGTGTAAACGTATGTACACCGACAGATTAAACAATCATGTCAATGTAATTCTGAGAAATTCTGTTAGGTTAATAGACAATAAATCTTTATTAAAGAGAATGAAAAAGTTTAACATGTCTTCAAAAGTAGATCTGTTAGATAAAATCTCTATCCCACTTAAAAATGCTATAGATGATAGATAAATTATTTCACGAAAGTTGGATTAAGGCTGTTGGAGAAGATAGTTTATTAGGACATCTAACGGCAATAAGTACTTTTCTAAAAACTGAAAGAGAAGAAAAAGATGTACTACCACCAGTTGGTAGTGAATTACTTTTCAAAGCTTTTAGAGTAACACCATTCAACGAAACAAAAGTAGTGATACTTGGACAAGATCCATATCACGATGACTCATATAATGGTCTAGCATTCGGTAACGGAGAGCCTGGATCAAAGAAAAAGGCTAAATCTCCCTCTTTAAAGAATGTTCTAAAAGAGGTAGTAAGTAGTGGTGCTGGGATGGATGGAGATGCTTCATTATATTCTTGGGCTTCTCAAGGCGTATTATTAATTAACACAGCTCATACAGTAGTTAGAGGAGAAGCTGGTAGTCATCTCAAATTATGGGATGGATTTACTCAAGCTATAATAGCAACTCTGGCACAAAAGAACAATATTGTTTGGTTATTGTGGGGAAGTAAAGCTCATAACTATGCCCAACAAATTACTAATTCCTCTCATATGGTCATTAAAACTGGACATCCCAGCCCACTAAATAGAACACACCCATTCGTAGGTTGTGGTTGTTTTAATGATTGTAATTCGTACTTAGCAACTAAGAAAGTAAAAACTATAGTATGGTAAAAGGTGATAGTATATCTAAAAACTTTAAACTTGGAGATCCTATAAGATTGATTGAAGAATTAGATACTTTATGGGACGAGAAACGTAGTGCGTATGTAAGAAGGTGTTATCGTTGGTATATTGTACCAGCTTCTGTAATATTACACCAACAAGCTGCGTACTTGTTACATCTTATACGCCACAAACACATTTATAAAATTGAAAGAAAATGATAATTGAAAAATATCAAGTAGATGATATAGTTAGAGATATACAATTCGATGAAGATGTATATCTAAATATAACATTACTAGGAAAACAGTTTGGGAAACAATCATCAAAATGGTTAGATAACAAACAAACATCAGAGTACATGGAAGCATTTGCCGAAAGCAAGAATTTGCTAACGGCTGATTTAGTGAGAGTTAAGAAAGGTGGTAATGATAAGAATAGTCAAGGTACCTGGATTCACCCTAAACTAGCTATTATGTTTTCAAGGTGGTTAAATCCATCATTTGCTGTTTGGTGTGACGATAAAATAGAAGAATTACTTCAAAAAGGTATCGTTGCTGCTACTCCTGAAATACAAGAAGAATTAAATGCTCTTACTCCTCAAATTAAATCGATTCAACGATATATTCGTAGAACTGGTGGTGGAGTTCGTATGCCTAAGTTAATTGGATTATTTGGAGAGATGGAACAATCATCTAGAACAATCGGTGATTATAGAAATACCATAGCAAAATTAACTAATGCTGCTTCTGTAAATGATAAGGAAGATGTTTACAATAAACTGATTCGCGGTACATATAAGGCCTATAATGATGGCGCTATTACACGCAGAACAGAAGAAGATATCCTTCAAATATTGAACGCTAACCTTATCAAATTACTTCGCAGAAGACAAACTGACTTAGTTAATAGATTAAGTAATCCTCCTGCATCTCCAACTGTATCTTTAAATTTAGATAAATATCTCGATGAGATAGCTGATCTTAAGACACAAATTGAAGATTTACAAGCAGGAACTGCAGATCCAAGACCGATTCAATTTGAATTGACCGGTAATGGTGGACCTCAAGAAATTGCCGATGCTCAGTCTGCTATTGTAGATGAGGATTATGCTATTATATTTAGTAGTGTTCTGGATCATGATGATAATAAAGCTGCTAAGAAATATCCAGATTGGAAAGGTGACTCTTTCAATTCTAATGGTCGTTCCACTAGTGGAGCTATCTGGGAAAATGACGGTTATTACTATGCATCTGTTGGTATCAGTACTCCTCCATATAATGCACTTTGTAAGCTTGAGCTATTTCAGCACAAAACTAACGAAGAAATGTATGTTGGTGTAGACGATCGTAATGTACACTTCGGTACCTTTAATAATGTTACTGGTGCTTTCATAGTATATAGAAAGAAATAATTAAATAGTTATGAAAATAAAATCCTTACCTGGTCGAATGGAGGCCGGTGCAAATTACTTTTTTAATAGCGTTCGTTCTAGTGGTGGTTCAGCTTATTGGGTTGGTGGATGTGTTAGAGATTTATTAAGAGGAAAAGATTTCAATGATATTGACATTGTAATTTGTGGTCTTGATGCTAGAACACTACATAAAATTGTACATGAACAGTTCGAAAATGTAAAATTAGTTGGTGAGTCTTTTGGTATCTACAAGTGTGATGGCTATGATATAGCTCATGCTAGAACTGACAGACAGATTGGAGAGAAACATACTGATATTGCAGTAGATATTGATCCATCTATTACCATCGAAGAAGATCTATTGCGTAGGGATTTTACTATCAATGCTATTGCTATAGATACTTTCACAAGAGAAATAGTTGATCCTTATAATGGTAGACGTGATATCGATTTTGGTATTATACGAGCTGTTGATGAGTCTGCTTTTACAGATGATCCGTTAAGGATAGTAAGGGCTTATAAATTTAAATCTAGACTTGGATATAGATTATCTCCCAATACTGCAGAAATGATTCAAGATCATAGATATAGTATACAATATTTACCACCTGAAAGAATACTTCACGAGTTGAAGGATGTTTTTGAAAAAGGTGATCCAGAACAATTTGTCTCAGATGTTGGTTCTTTATTACACGCAAGTGGTATAGATAAGAAGTATCCTAGAATATTTGAGGACTTCATTTATCAATTATATGGCGGTCAAGAAGCAACTTTAAAAGCATTATTGAGCCTAGATTCACACACTACAAAAGCTTGTGTTACATTACACTTGAGTTTGTTTGAATCAAGATATGATATGTTACCTATTATCGTAGATAAATACCCTCAACTACTTAATTCTGCTTATATACATAAGACACTTAAGAAATTAAATAAATTGTGTATTGATAACAAAGTACCTAGAAATCTAAAGGAATTAAAATCTATCGATGGTATCGACGGTGATTTTTACAGATCTACAGTTCCTGATAAATTTATAGGTGGTAGATTAAAAGATACTTTAACGAAACGAATGAAGGAAATCTATGAATATAAATCAACTTAAAGATTCTGGTCACATAATTTACTCTGTGACTGCCGGATCACATCTATATGGACTGAATATCCCTACATCCGATGTGGATGAGAGGGGTATTTATAGTCTACCGATCGAGAAGTTTATCTTCCCAGATCATCCGAAACAGATAAGTTGTGAAACCAATGACACTGTTTACTATGAAGTTGTTAGGTTTCTAGAGCTTGCAAAGCAGGCCAACCCTAACATCATAGAATTATTATTCGCTCCAGACCATAAAGTTTTATGGAAAACTCCTAATATGGACATAATTCTCAAGCACAAAGAAAAGTTTCTTACTAAAGCTTGTAAAAATAGTCTTGGAGGTTACGCGGTAGCTCAAATTAAGAAAGCTAGGGGTCAGAATAAAATGATTGTTAACCCAATTGTTGAAAGAAAGACTGTACTAGACTTCTGTTATATAACGACTTACAAGGGTACAGTACCTTTAAGAGATTGGTTAAAATCCAGAAGAAGATTTAGAACTGACCAAGCTTATTATGGTGTTTCAAAAGTTAATAATGCAAAAGATGTTTATTACATTTATTGTGATCACTTAGATAGAAGGTACGGTTTCACTGGTATGGTTAAGTCCGACGAAAGTTCTAACGAATTGAGGATGTCTTCTATACCAAAAGAAATAATATCGGATTACAATGTGATGATATTTAATAAAGATGGATATACATCTCATTGCAAAGATTATAAACAATATCAGGAATGGGTTGAAAAACGTAATCCTGAGCGGTATAAGTCAAACGAACAGCACGGAAAGGGTTACGACTCCAAAAATATGATGCATTGCTTCAGATTACTTAAAATGGGCATTGAATTAGCCGAAGAAGGTACTCTGAATGTATATCGTAAAGACCGTGACTTCCTATTAAAAATTCGTAGTGGTGAAATGGAGTATGATGATCTTATTAATCAAGCTGAAGAGATGATCTTAGGCCTAGATGAAAAGTTCGATAAAAGCTCTTTACCTTCATCAATCGATGACTCTCTAATTAAGGAAATGATATCGGAATTCAAATTATCGTAATTAAAGCTGGTAATTAAATGATGGTTTTCCTATAATGTATATAGTATAAGGATTAACCTTTAACTCACATATATGGCACGAACATTGAAATCTCCTATTAAGAAATTTAACGAAGGCCTTGCACAAGATCAGCAAGCCGCAAAGAAAGCAATTAAGGACCATACACTTACCATTTTAGATGGTAAAGCAGGAACCGGTAAAACGTTTCTAGCTGTATGCTACGCTTTAGAGCAATTAGCTCATACAAAAGTTAAAATGTCAGAAGTTAAAAAAGTTGTTATAACTCGGGCTACCGTTGGTAGAAAAGAACACAATAATGGGTTCTTGCCTGGAGATATACAGGAGAAATTTGATCCCTGGCTACAACCAATTTATGATAGTATATTAAAATTTGAGTCAAAAGAAGTTATGGATAAGATGTTAAGTAGCGGTGTCATTGAGATCGTTCCGTTAATGTATGTCCAAGGTCGCACATTCGAAAATTCAATTGTTATTGTCGATGAAGCACAGAACCTAGATGACTTTGAGATTGAGATGTTATTTACTAGAATAGGTAGAGGATCAAAAATGGTATTATCTGGTGATTTACGTCAACAGATAATAGAAGGTAAAAGTGGTTTAAATGCATTAAATTACATGGCTACTTTATCAGATCGTGTTACGAGAGCAACATTAATTACTAATTTTAGAGACCCAATTGTAGAAGAACTGTTGGGTTACTATGAAGCTTACGTTTGGAATGGAAGAGTCAAAAACTGACAAAATTGAGAAAATTAACCCTGATTTACGAATAGTACTTGCAGGTTTTTTAAAGGAAGAAAGTTACCAAGACACCTTTAAAGATATGGCCTACTCTCTTGGTTACGAAGGCGATGATATGGATAAAGCGAGAGCTTCACTCTTTAGTGTCGACCCTAACGGAAGAATTGGATTTGTTATTGCTGAATTGAACGCACTGTTCTTTGAATATCAAACCATTGAAAACGTTAAAAATACAGAGCCATACAAAACTTTACTAGAAGAATATCCCGAAAAGAAGGATGATGTTGTTAAACTAGCGAAGAAAATAATTGATGGTGAAACAATTCATCAAGATGACTTGAATAGCTTATTTAATAAATAACTACAAGCTCGGCCTTAACTGGTCGGGCTTTTTTTATGCAAAATATTATGATATTATACAAATGTATTAAAGGGTTTCCTAATGGACCAAAAGTAGGTGATATACTTAGGAGGGGAAACCATGTATATGATTATGTATCCAAAGACACTAAAGATCCTATAACTATAAGTTCTAAGATTGTGGAGAATTCAAAAGAGTTCTTTAAATTTGTAGATTGGTTACCGGGATCATTTAAAAATACCAATAATGGAAATATATACACTTTAAGTATAGATAAATTTCCAAAAATAGAGTATCATGGAACCGCATGTACAATGAGCCTTAATACTTGTTTACCAAGATACCAAATCAACTCTATACTAACTATCAGTACTGGTGAGATTTTTACTGTAGGACAACATGTTGTATATTCATCTTATCCATCAACTCCACAACAAATACAAAGATTCTTTATTAAAGATGACATCATATTTGCTGTATATGAGGGTAGTTGTAAAGGTTACGATGACTTTCTTGGTCCTTATTGTAAACCATTTCATCAAGAATTTATCACAGAGGATGGTATTCCGAAACAAACAGGTGACGAGTGGTATTACATTCCTGGAACTGATGTTAGGAATAATTTTGAAGCTACGTTGAAAGAAGGTCCTACTCTTATTACAGATGGTATAGTTGATGGTATGCCCGACGCATTGAGATTTCATACATCTACAGCAGCTATAGATTATGCTAGAACGCATAAAAACTATCCAATGAGCGTTGTAAAAATTAACAAATTTCTAGAGTTTTATACTGAAAGACAAGGTAAAGCAGTATCAACTTTTGGAAAAGATTTATTCATAGAATTTCTAAACGAAAATGACACAAGTACAAATAATAACTGAGCCTGGTGCTCAAAGACCGGAATACACAAGACCGACTGATGCTGGCATGGACATACGTGCCTTTATTAAAGAACCAATTAGATTGGTACGTAATGAAAGAGTATTAGTTCCAACTGGTAACAAAGTTAATTTACCTGAAGGTATAGAACTTCAAGTGAGATCTAGAAGTGGGTTAGCAGTGAAACATGGAATTTCGGTTTTAAATAGTCCTGGTACTGTAGATCCTGGTTATCAAGGTGATATAGGGATTATACTTATAAATCAGGGGTACGATGATTTTACCATCAATAATGGTGATAGAATTGCTCAAATTGTATTTGCTAAATTTGAAAGAGTAGATTGGGATGAGAAGAAAGAATTCGAAGCTTCAGAGAGAGGATCTGGCGGATTTGGATCTTCCGGGACCATTTAGAGATTGGTTAGAAGGAAAATCTGTACTAAACCAAAATGACTTAGATTTTTATAAAGCTGAAATAATAAAAAATATGACTTTAATTAAAATAAGAGCATGCGATATTCACGGAGATCCTATACAAATAGGTGATATCATATCGGATAATGTATGCCCATACTTAGTTGTTGCTGAAACACCAGGACAATTTTATACTATCGGTAACCCAAAGTGGTTAAATGATGAGATAAAAGCCGGTAGAAGAAATACTGTGAAAGAAATTAAATATGTTTCTAACAGAGTACTGAAAGACCATAGTACTCGTGTAGTACGTATACGTCCTGATGTAATTAGTGATTCACAACGAGATGAATTTCTTGAATTAAAAACAAGAATACTAGACATTCATGAGCAAGAAAACAACGGCTGATCCAAATCATTCAGCCCATATAGTCGAACTAACAAATGTTAGACCGCATTCAAACGCGGACAGATTAAAACTAGCAACAGTACTAGGATCAACAATTGTTGTAGGTATTGAAGCTAAGGATGGTGATACAGGATTGTATTTCCAAAGTGGTTTACAGTTAAATGTAGACTATGCAAAAGCAAACGACTTAATCAGACGTAAGGATCCAAAGACAGGTAAACCTGCTGGAGGTATGTTTGATGATAATTGTCGTGTAAGAACACAAACATTCCGTAAAGAGAAATCAGATGGTTTCTTCATTGGTTTAGAGTCTTTGGTTAACTATGGAATAGAAGATGGCATTGTACAGAATTTATATAATTCTGGTTTAGGTGAATATTTTGAAACAATTGATGGTAAACCACTTTGTAACAAGTATGTACCTAAAAACACTAAAATTCCAGGTACCCCTAACACACAGAAAGCGGCTAAGAAAGCTAGCTATCCGATGTTTAAGGAACACTTTGATACAACGCAAGTTAGATTCGTTATAGATCAATTTAAGCCCAACGATACAATAACCATCACAGAGAAACTACATGGTACAAGCCAACGTAGTACTAATACTTTAGTTACTGTAAAACATAGAGGTTGGAAGAGATTTATCAATTATCTAACAATGCGCCCTAATGAATACCAAGAATGGAAAACAGTCCATGGTACTCGTAGAGTGATACTAGATGATATGGAGAAGTCAGGATTTCATGCTCCATCTTTACGTCAACTTTCCTCAGCTAAATTTGAAGGTACTCTTCGAAAAGGTGAGACGGTTTACTATGAGGTAGTTGGGTATGAAGGTACTGAAAGACCTATAATGGGACGTTATGAGAATAAAAAAGTTAGTAAAGAGTTTGCAAAAGAATATGGAAAAGAAACAGTATTTTCGTATGGTACAGAGCCTGGAGAATGTGACGTTTACGTTTATCGTATTACTATTACTACCCCTGATGGTTATTCTGTAGATCTTCCGTGGCAGGAAGTTATTGATCGTTGTGGTGAGTTAGGTGTTAAACCTGTTCCTACATTAGCTGGACCTGGTAGTATTGGTATGTTTGCAACTGCAGGTGAGATTATGCTTGGGAAAGGAGATCAGCCTACCGAAGATTCACTTACTGAGATATTCGAACATTATGCTAAAGGACCATCTACTATCGATCAAAGACACCTCAAAGAGGGTATTTGTATTCGAATGGAAGTTAGAGCTCAAGCAACCGTTTACAAACACAAGAGTTTTGAGTATAAAGTTCTTGAAGGTATTTTAAATCCCGATACTGCTGGCTCTGATGTAGAGGAGGAAGTATAATGGGATCTATAAGTATGAATAGGATTAAAAGGGAACATTCAGATTTTCCCCTTGGTTCTATTGTGGTTTACACTAAAAACAAACAAAGTTTAAATTTGGGTATTGTTGTAAAACACACCAAAATAAAAATGACTTTGATAACTGCGTATAATTTATACTCTCATAGAGAGTATTTCTACGATATCAGTAGATATCCAGATGAATGCGTTCCTGTCGGTCCTAGAGAAGTTGAGGATATGAATGAGCTTCAACAAATTCTTATTGAATGGAACCGAATAAATAAAACTAATTTAACTTTAAAATTTAACTAAAATGCCGAAGAGTAAATTAAGAAAAAATCATAAGAAGAGAACTCAACATTGGAGATTAATGATGACACATAATCGTCATCGCATCGCTAAAGAGTTTCAAGCTGAATTAGAAGCACAACGTGATAAAACTATCGCTGAAATGCTTAACAGTGAAGAACAAAAAGAACAAGTTGTTGAACACGAGCCTGCTTAATGATTATACAAACTATAAAAAGAGATGCTGGAGTAGATAGGCCTACTATTTACTTTTTAAAAGGTCTACCTGGCTCCGGCAAATCAACGTGGACACTTGCTAATGGAGAGAACCTGAGTGCTGTCAGAATTAATAAAGATTCTTTGAGAGATATGATGGGATTACCATTTAGTAAGGAAAACGAAGGAGCAGTAATTCACGCATCTCGAGAGATGGGTAAAGAATCTCTTCGTAGAGGTTTAAATGTTATTGTTGATGATACCAATGTCGCGCAAAAACATTTAAATGCTTGGGAAAACATCGCAGGTGATAAATCAATCAATGCAAATTTAGTGGAGGTATATTTTGATGTTCCTTTACAAACATGTATTGAAAGAGATGGGAAACGCAATGTTCCGGTTGGCGAAGTCGTGATTCTAAAGATGTGGGATCTAATGACAGGTGGTATTTGTGATGGTAAACGTGAGTATGTTGAACAAAGTGATAGTTTACAGAAAGCTATCATCGTCGATATAGATGGAACACTAGCATTAGCAGATAACCGTAATATATTCGATGACACTAAGATACATACTGATATTGTTAATGAACCAGTTAAATGGTTAATTAATCAATTGTTCTGGAATGGTGGGGAATTTCAAACTTCTGCTCCTTATGAAAGAATTGAAGATGTAAAAATTATCTTTCTAACTGGTAGAGAAGCTACTGATGCTTGTCTTACAGCTACTGATAAGTGGTTAAAGGATAATTCTGGTGTAAGAGATTACAAACTCATAATGCGTAAGGAGGGTGACCATAGAAAAGATTCTATTGTTAAACCTGAATTATACAATGAACATGTAAAGGATCAATATAACGTTATGTTTGTTCTTGATGATCGTGATTCAGTTGTAGATATGTGGAGAAAAGACCTAAAATTACCTTGTTTTCAAGTGTATTATGGGGACTTCTAAACAATTATATTTAATACAAGTATTTAACGATAAGGAAATGAAACAGTTGGTTAATTTGTTCGTATCTAATACACCTGAAGCATGGGTAGAATTTTATAGAGCAAAAGATCAGTATGTGCGTCATTCTACTGTTAGAGAAATGAATCTACACTAATGGATAATAATATAGTTGAAAATAATAAACTTATAGCTGAATTTATGGGGTACAAGTACGTACCTCATAATGCAGGCAATGTTTTAAGTCCTGGTTGGTGGAAACCTGGAATTGAGACACTACAAGAAAAGATTAAGCCTATAGGTAAACTATGGGATAGTTATCATGTGTGTAGAAGCCACCACGGGTTAAGATTTAATAGCTCTATGGATTGGTTAATACCTGTTTTAACTAGAATCGAAACTTTATCACAAAATGGAACTGCATTTCAAAGGGACTTTTACTGGAGTATACGTGCAGTAACGCATGATTTATGTAAATTTGAGTTGTATATTGAAGGAAAGTTTCGTTCTTACGATTTTTACAATTATTTAAATGGATCAGAATCAAGTTATGGTAGGGGTACATTGGGTAAGACTACTATTGATGCTACATATCTAG
>JACLAB010011164.1_pt1 | contig 40168 bp, 28 predicted proteins | sample 8027921 | NCBI WGS metagenome assembly JACLAB01 (sample SAMN15725117, study PRJNA655200) | protist metagenome | isolation source: fluorescence activated cell sorting (FACS) single amplified genomes of... | place: USA: West Boothbay Harbor, Gulf of Maine | collected 2000-07-19 | reverse complement strand
GTAACGACCGGTAATTTCATCTTCGAGAGTGAGGAGGAGTGGTGTCGAGCAACAATCACCGGCTTGGACGCGGCGACGACTTCGACTTGTTCTCCCGGCTGCGGCATCGTAACGACTTCTTCTTTCTGGGCCAAAGTAGAAGAGGAGGAAGAGAAGGACAAGTCCTTCATGGATTCATTCACTTTGTCTTGAATCTCTTTTTCTTTTTTAATCTCCTTCGCTCTTTCTTCCGCTTTGCTGTCAATCATCGCCAATTCCTTCAAATCCGGCGAGAGCGTTTTCGATTGCTTCATGCACGACTTCAACAAAGAAGACGCTTGCGCAGCGCACTGTTGCGCTGCGGCAGATGCGGAATCCAACGCCTTGTTCAACGTCAACTCCTCGGAGCCGACGATGCCTTTGGCGCATTCCTTCTTGATCTCTTGCACTTGGCTCGAGCACATCTCCGCGATCGGCTTCACGCACTGCGTGTTGATCACTCTCGATTTGTCCGCGCACGTTTCTCGCAACAATTCCATCTTTTCCGTGGACTCGTCCGCGGACAATTTACCCGCTTTCACGTCTTCGTTGATCGCGCTGTACTCTTTAAAGCACGATACGGCGACGTTTCTCGTCGCCTTCACGCACGAGTTGTTCGAAGACACCGTCGTCCCGGTCGACTCGTCCACGCCTCTCGAAACTTCCATCATCGACCCGAGCATGGTCGCAAACACGGACGAGAGCTTGTCTTTCTTGTTCAAGACCGCGTTTTCAACCACTTCGCCACTCGCGGTCGTTTGCTTCTCGAACGGTGTCTTTTTCGTGCCTTCCAACGCGGCGAACAAGTCGAGCGGGTTGAACGACTCGAATTCGTCCGCTTCTTCGAGTTCGGACGCTTTCGGCGCCGCGTGCGAGTGCACTTTGACGTGGGAGGAGGAGGAAGAAGAAGTCGTGCTTTTGGTGGTGGTGGTCATACCATCGGTCTCCTCCTTCTTAGCGGCAGACTTTTTCAGCGGCACCATTTCTTCTTCGTCATCTTTTTCCGCCACGGCTGCTTTCTTCTTCGAAGACAACCCCAGTTTCCCTTTGGCTTCCGCCTGCATTCGTTCCACCTTTTCAGTCGCCGCGAGTTTCTGTTTCGCGTTTCTTTCGAGCTGCAATCTTTTCTGTTCCGTCGATTGTTGTTGCGCGCGTCTCAGATATTGCGCGCGTTGGTGGTTCGTTATCGGCGTTCGTACGAACGCCGCTCTTCTCGGCGTTTGATTCGATGACGATTGGACCGATCCTCGTTGCGCGGCTTCGACCATCGATGATGAGGACGAAGAAGTCATCAACAAAGCCGTCCCAATAACGGCGAGTGCGATTTCATTGCGACCACCCATATTTATATTCTCGGCAAACGAGCGGTCTCAGCGGTTCTCTCGAACGATCGTTAGATATATCTCGCGAGTAGATGTATCTCTCGCGCGGGAATGCCGACTGATTCTTCCGCGGCCTTCTTTTTTTCTCTGGCTTTTCTAAACCCTAATTTCATTCAAACCCTAAATGTTTGCCACGTCATTTTTTTCACACTTTTCTTTTCGTGGCTCTCGAACGCTCATATCAAATATCCTGATTGATTACATTGATTAGAGAGAAACTCCGTGCGCTAAACAACATCTGCCAGAAGAAGAAGAGAGCGACGAGAATAACAACAAAAACAACAATGATTCAGACGATTCAGACGAGTTCTTCGCGAGTCGTGAGAGGAGGAGGCGTTTTTTCCAAACAACAATCCAAACAACACCGACGAGGACAAAAAAGCATCATCGTCACGAAAGCAGCGACGGATGATGATGACACTACTACTAAAGAAGAAACAGAGGATGAGTTCGAGGCGAAACTCGGCGCTTTGAGAGGAAAACGATCGAAACGATCCAAAGGAGGAAACGACGACGAAGTGTCCATGGTGACCGGTTTACCGAAAACGCAGACGAAAAGTTCTTCATCGAGACTTCCCGGCGTGAGAGATTTCATGTCCGATTTCACCGAGGAACCGAAAACGAAAGACTGGGGACCAGAGCAGATTTTATACGAAGGCCCGCCAGCTCGAGGAGAAGTCGTGGCGAACGTGCTGATGTCTTGGACGGTGGTTTGGTTACCGCTGACGATTCAAGCCGCGGGGAGAGCGCTGTGGGCGTCGTATAAGATTACGGATAAGAGAGTGTGCGTCATATCGAACTCGCCGTTGCGAAAGGAACGCACGGACGTGCCGATGGATCAGATTAAGGACGTCATTTCGATCGGGAGAGGTATTGGCGCGTGGGGGGACATGGTGATTACTTTACGAAACGACGAGAAGGTTGAGTTGAGAAGTTTGCCGAATTTTAAAGAGTTGGAAGGGGAAATTAAGCAAAGAATGTACAAGGAAAAACCGATTGAGTTTTAATTTTTCACATCATTTGCCGTTTTGCGTACTACACGCGCGTCGCGAACGAAGAGAAGAAAGAAAGAGAGAGAAGACGAATGCTACAGGAATTTATTACTCAGACTTTGATGTTATGTGACATAAATATGCATTTTACCTACTAATATACCTTCTATTGCTTCTATTTTGATCATATATTTACGTATCTACGACGTGTATTCAATGAGTACTACCGAGGAAGAGGACGTCGACGGTTCTAGAAACGCGCTTGGATTTTGCGCTTCCCAAGCGGCAAAGTGCGCTTTTCTCTCGTCGCTTTTCAGCTTAAACACTCTCTCATCATCGTCCGCCGTCTTCAACGATATCACTTCCCTTTCAGGAACTTTCTCGTCGTCGTCATCGCCGCGTCTACCGCTAAAACCAGAACTCCTACTAAAACTACTGCTATCGTCGCTAAACAATTCTCTCGGAAAATCGCGCGCGCAACTCGGTCGCTCTTTCCAAAAGTTCACCAAAAGCGTCACCCGCTGATACGCGTCTTCTTCCCCTTCCTTCCTCTCGCTATTTTCTTCTCGACAGACGCCGTGCCACATGTCCCCCCGAAACGTAAACAACCTGTTCGCTCTCGGTTTCACCAAAACGCACTTCCGCATGGCGTCGTACTCTTCCTCGTCGAACGCGACCGTCGCGCCGCCTCTTTCCGTCTTTCCGTAATACACCGTCGAGAGGAGCGGATAATATTTTTTCTTCCTCTTGTCTTTGTCTTCTTCTAAAACGCAATCCGTGTGATACGCTTTCGGAGGTTCGTCGTGCGCGACGTCTTGCACCCACCACTCGCACCCTGCAAAACTTTCCCAAGTTAACAGTTTTTGTTCCTCTGCGACGTATTCTGCGAGTTGTTCGCAATATTTCTCGATTATCGTCCCCATCATCCCCATTGTCTCCTTCTTCGATTCTTCTTCTTTGTTGTCTTCTTCGTCTTCTTCTTTCGTCTTCGTCTTCTTCGGCCAAAAATACGTTCCCGAGACGAACTCTTCCCCGTCGACGAGGGATTCGGATTCGTTCTTCTTCTCGAGCAAACCTTGGTCGAACAAGCGCACGTATTCGGTTAAAAACGCATCAATCTCGTCCAACGCGACTACCGCGTCTTCTGCATCGCAATCGCTTTTGGGTGGTCGTAAGAAATTCTCCGTCACGCGCACGGAGTCCTCGAAAGAAGAAGAACGATTCATTTTGTTTTCGCGTGCATATTTGGGAGAAGAAATGAAGAAAATCAGACATTTCAAAACGCCTCGTTAGTTGTTCTCAGAGAGCGTAACAACACACCGATCTGTGCTCTCTCGCGCGCTCTCTTTCACCAAAATTGCGTGCATTTGAGAGCGAAAAGTGTTTGAGTTGTGCGTAAACTGTTTCGTTACAAAGACAGAAGAACACTATCGAGGAACATATTGGACGTTTCAAAACTCCCCCCATTCGTAGTGTAGTAAAGAAGAAGCTTTTGTTGCGCGCTGTTGTGCTCACCAGAGAGTAGCAGAACAACACACACCGCGTTCTCTCTCTCTCTCTCTCTTTCAGAAGGTGTCGTTGTTGTTCTCGTCGCGTCACAATGGGCCCCAGGATACAAATAAAACACGGGGGACGACAAACCGCCGAGGAGAAAAAGTTAGAAGCGAAGTACGACTTGTTGAGGAAGAAAAAAGAACTGAAACTCGCGAAGAAGATGGTCAAAGACGCGGAGAAGAAAGCGAAAACGGAGAAGACGATGAAGAAGAACGAACGCGAGGACGACGAAAAGGACGACGAAAAGGGGGGTGAAGAATCTCTCGACGGGAAGAAGAAGACAAACGGAGGAGAAGGAGAGGAAGACGTGATGAAAGAAGGAGGAGAGGAAAAGAAGAAGACGACGAAAGCGATGAAACGACCGGGACAACAACAATCTCAACAACAACAGATGATTTTAAAGACCACGATGAAAGAAGAAGGGGATGATGGAACAAACACCGCCGAAAACGAGAAAAATGAAGAAAAAGCGGTTGGAGCGAAGACGACGATTCAGACGACGACGACGACGACATCGAGAAACAACGGAGAAGATGAAGACGATTCGAAGAAAACGGTTGAGGAGGAGAAAGGAGAAAAAGAAGAAGCAATGATGACGAGAAAGGACGCGACGACGACGACGGAGGGAGAGCAGCAAAAGCGGAAAGACGAAGGAAAGGCGAAGGAAAGCACCGGCGCCATGAAAATTACGTTCAAGAAGAAAGCGCCGGCGGACGCTTCGAAAGAAGACGCGAGCGCGTCTGCCGCCTCCAAGAAGAAGAAGAAAGAAGAAGAAGAAGATCCGGTGGCGAAAGCGATCGCCAGAGCTAAGCTCGTGATGCAGAAAGAAAACGAACGGAGAGAAAAGGAGGAGAAGGAGGCGGAGTTGAAGAAAAAAATGAAGGAGGAAGAAGAGGCGAGGCGGAAGGAGGAGGAAGAGCGAGCAAACGCGGTTCCGAAAATTATCGTTCCGAAGTTTGGGAAAAAGCGAGAGTTGGATCCGGAATGGTTGAAACAGGAAAACGAACGGTACGAGCGAGAACAGAAAGAACGAGAAGAGCGAGAGCGGATAGAGAAGGAAGAGGCGTTGAAGCCGAAGAAACGACAGCAGAAACGACCGAAACTGGCGCCGAAGAAACTTTTACCGCCGGTGCCGAAAATCGTCCCCGGCGTCGGAAACCTCGAGGAAGGAAACCTCGACACCGAGGCCGGTGATATGGCAGGAAGTGAAGGAGCGACGGTAAATGGAGATGTCGAAGCCGGTGAAATGGCCGTCTTGGACGACGAAACCGCGAAAGCCGTCGGCGTCGGTCAGAAAATACACGAAGAAGTCGACGACCACGAAGACGACGATCATCGTGGAGATTCAGGCACGGAAGTATTCGTCGGTGGTATTCCACCCGAAGCGAACGAACGCGACGTCGGCGACGCGTTCTCGCGTTTTGGAAAGGTCTCAAAAGTTCGTTTGTTTGATATGCAGTCGTACGGTTTCGTAAAATTTTACGGCGTTAAATCCGCCGCCGCGGCGGTGAAACATTACGAAGGCTGCGACGGTACCGGCAACAACCCAATAGAAGATCCAGTGCTCATCTGCGACGCACCGGTAAGTATCGTCGAATTTGCAGCTTCCGGTAAAGACCTCGTCATACAAAAAGCGAAAGAAATAGCGACGAAGAAGCGCGAAGGCGAATCCGTCGAAGAAGATGAAGCGGCGAAAGCGAAAGCGAGAGAGGTCATGACGTACGAAGCGATTTAGAATAGTAATGTAGTAGTAATAGATTTGGGCGCCGCGTTTGGCGTGATATTAAATGCTTCACCTCAAAACCCGTCTCGCTCTCCCGCGCCATCCGCTCCTTGTTGGCTCCTCCTCTTCCTCCTCCATAATTTTGACGAGCACGACGCTCTAAAATTCACTCGCGCATCATCATCATCATCGCGGAAGACGAAGACGACCACGAAGAAGCGCGAGAGCATCGGTATTAGCAGTTTAAATGGACCGAGACGACGACGTGGACGACGACGTCTCGCTCCTCGTCGTCGTCCTCGAAACGAATTCGCAGTTTTGGTTTCCCCGTTCCCGGAAACAACGAGAGACGACGACTCCTTCGACTCCTTCGACTTCTTTATACGCGTTCGAAAAAGTCTGCAAAGACATCGCCGCGTTTTCCTCCGCGTATTTAGCGTGCAATCGTGCGAACAGAATCGCGGTCGTGGCCGCGCACGCCAGGAAAGAGTGCACGTTTTTGTTCCGGTCGCACTTGGAAGGTGATGTTGTTCTCGAAGACGAAGAAGACGAAGAAGACAAAGAAGGAGATAACACGAAGAAGACAAAGAAGAAGAAGAAGAAGAGAAAGAAACCGCCGACGAACCCGCGAATGACGTTCGTCGGCGACGACGAGTGCGACGACATCGGCGGGTTCGCGAACGATGCGCAAGACGTGGACGCTTTAGATATTTCGAAAGGTTTAGAACCGTTACAGACGACGTTTCGGAGAGCGTTTTTCGACGGATTGAAAGCGTTGAGCGATGAAAACGTCGTCGTCAATTACGACGACGACGACGACGACGACGACGAGAATCGGGAGCAGCAGCACGCGACGCCAATAGCTGGCGCGATATCGTTAGCTTTAACCTACGCGAATAGAATAGAACGAGATCCGTCTTTACGGGGTCGCGTAAAATCGAGAGTGTTGGTCGTTCAAGCGTCCGAAGACGACGCCGAACAGTACGTGCCGATGATGAACGCCATGTTCGCCGCGCAATCGAGCAACATTCTCATCGACTGTTTATGCCTGAATGAGAAAGAGTCTAGTTTTTTACAACAAGCGGCGTTTGTCAGCGGCGGCATATACGCGAAACCGGAGAAATCGAAAAAAGGAGGAGGAGAAGAGACGCGAGAAGATTTGCTCGAGAGAGCGTTATGTTCGTTTCTCCCGGATAGGTACACTCGACGCTTCTTACGTCCACCGAGAGCGGGTTCGATCGATTTCCGTTCCTCCTGTTTCTGTCACGGCAATCGAATCAGCAAAGGCTTCGTCTGTTCCGTCTGTTTGTCCGTCTTTTGCGAAAAAGAAGGCTCGTGTCAAACCTGCGGCGCCGCGTTCGTATAAAACAACACGGAGAGAAAAAGAAGGCGCGCGCGTATAAAGTAGCATTCACGCTCGCGTAGCTTTGTTGTGTGCTCTAGATCTAGAGAGAGATCGGCGTTTAAAGAGTGTAGTAGTATCGCGAGCGCGAAAAATCTTCCTGAAAAATAAGACCGATACGTACCTAATCTCTCGCTTCTAAAAACACCACAAATTTGCGCACAAAGACCGGAACGAAAATACGCTATCTGACTTTATTTGACGAGGATGACGAAGCCGTTCGCGAAAAGGGGAGCTCGACCGTTGAACGCAAACCCTGACCTCGTGCGCACGCTCGTAAAGTCTCTTTTGAAGGTTTCTACAGATAAGAGGTTCACGATTGATAAGTTGAAGGGCACCACCGTCTTACGAAAAGTATTCGCTGATGATGAGGTGGATTTTGAAAAACTCTGCATGGAAGCGATCTCGTCGAACAAGAACGAGAACGAGAACGTGAACGAACTCGAGCTCGCTGTGATCAAAGTCCCCGCCACCTGCGATTTGGGCGCTGTTACTGGACCGATCAATCACTTTAAAGATGTGATTCTTCCGATGATGATCGCAGGAAAAGGAGATTTTCAATTTAACAACGAAGACGAAAAAGCAGCAATTTTGGTGGTTTTAGGTTTGAAAATCGAGGACGAAACAATCATCGATTTGAAAACGAACGCACCGTGGAAGACTGCAGCGGAGAAGCAGAGAGAGCGCGAACAACAGCCGGAGAACAAAGCAAAGAAGAGAGCGTACGACCAAGTGTACAACGAAAGAGACGACGTCAAAGAAAAGAAGAGCGCGTACAACCAAAGAGACGACGTCAAAGCAAAGAAGAGAGAGCGCGACCAAAAGTACGCCCAAAAAGAGGAAGTCAAAGCAAAGAAGAGAGCACGCATACGTTTGTCCTTAAGGGAACAACTCCGAATCCCACCGCCAATCTCTTCGATTGGGGGGAAATGCACGATATGCGCGAGGACGCGTAGTGTCGGGTGGAAGAGCGCGCTTAAGTTTTGTTCTCAAATCGAAAAATATTTTGAGAACGAAGGTTTCCCCGAACCTCAGGGAGCAGACAAGACGCGCCGGTTTCTGAACCGCGAGAAAACCAGAAGAGGACGTCAAAGAAAAGAAGAGAAAGGTGGCGTATCCTCGGAAATCGATTTCGCACACGTCATGTGTTTGAATTGCGTGAGGAAGTACGAACGCTCGGCTAAGATGAGATTGGATATCATCCGCTTAAGCGCGGTTGCGGCGGTGAGTGTGGCGAATTAGACGCGCTAAACTCTTTTAAAGTAGAAGAAAAGGAGGAGACCGCTTGAGGAGACTTGGAGAAAACAAGAAATTGAACAGAGTTGAAAAACTGTCACAACTTTATGAAGAACGCGGAGCAACAAACGATACGATATGATACTATAACAGAACAGAAATGTTTTTTTTAACTACGATGAGTACGATAACTTTCACCACATGAATCATAAACTCACGCCGTCCTCGTTCTTCCCGCAAACGCTGATTGGTACTTTTAATCTTACATCGGGCGTCCGACTCGCCCCTTCCGCTCGCAAATCCGTCTCCGTCTCAAACTCGGCGCCGATATCTCGCAGCGCCTCTTCCAATATCCTCTCGTACTCCAATCCGGCTTCTCTTCGCGACCGTTCCGTCGCCGGAGACGCTCTGCAATTCCACGCCACGACGCGTTCGCAATCTACTTTCAATCGTTCTATCAATTTCTTCCCTTTGCTGCTGTTTAACCCCGACGTCATCGCTCTCGAATCTTCCGGCACTTCGCTCGGAAACGTGCTGTTTGCATCGTACAGATGTTTCAACATCTTTCCGACCAATTTATGGTTCATTTTCAAAACGCTCTCGACGATTAACCGTAAGAACTAACAAGCCGGAAAATCAGTCGTACTTTTCGGGAAAACTCTTGTCCGTAGATTGAAAACAACGCGTCCAAGGAGAGTTGAGGGAACTGTTCGCAGAGCGCGTGCATCGGTGGCGGGCAGTTCATCGGGAGCGCGGTGAACACAGATTTCACCTGTTGGTAGTCGCTCAGTTTCATCGCATCCTTCTCTCTTTCGACGACGATGATGATTTGATTTAATGATGTCTTTGCGCGTCTCTTTAATGGAGATTGGATTTGGAAATTCCGCACTTGAGAAAGTCAAAGGATAACACAACGAACACAATACAAAATGCAAATACCAGAGAACTACGGCTACGTCGTCCTCGCAATCGCCGCGATGGGGATCCCAAACGTCGTCGCCGTCGTGCGAGTTTGGTGACGGATATGAGCGGAAATGAGATATGACTTCGGAAAGAGATTATAACTTCGGTGAGCGCATGCACGCATTGTCACCATTTGTGCGTTATAAAATGCCCAGACGACTGGGACGAATAAATCTACGGAATAGAGTTGGTTTCCCGCGCAATTCATGCGTTTAGGAGTGCCAATGATTGCGAGGAGTACGAGTGAAGTCGTTTTGTAGGGAAAATGGGCGGAAAATCCTGGGTGTATTCACAAACCTCCCCACAGGCTACTACGCGTTCGATTTCGCGCAAAGAGCGACGCGAACACGCAAAACATCCTTTTAAATGAAAGAATATCGACCGAGTCGATGCGGTAACGTTTACATGACGTCCCGGTGGTGTTAGTTTCGAGTTCAGGTTAAAATTTGCTTCTGGTCGGGTTCTTCTTTTTCTTCCCAATCATCTTTTGACCACATATATAAAAGGCGAGGAAAAGCGAGAAGAAAAGAAAACATACAAGAATGGGACGACCAGAAGGAAATGCGAAAGTCGTTTTCACTGGTTGGAAATCGCTATCGGACGTCATTCGTGAAACTGAACTGAGTGAATACGAGAAACAGTTGGAGCAAGATTACTTTGCCGGATTTGTCGGGGTTGGAGAATCTGCGCTTAGAACGCGCGCTTACGCGTTCGAGAACAAAGAAGATTACGTCTCGTTACCTGGTGATCCGGCGATGAACGACAACGTCAACCGCGACGCTGCTATTGTTGGCGTGGACATTTACGTCCCTAAGAGCTCAACAAAGTTAGAATTGTGTTTGTTGATTGAGTACCAAAAAAGCCGCGGAAAGAAGAAGAAGATCGAACGCATTTCGGCGACGAGTTTTATCAAAGGAGGGATGCATCTACCAGAAGCGTTGCGCAATTGTTGCGGCGAGTCTGTCGAAGACCGAGTCGCTTTAGTTCGTCGCACGAACAGAACAATCGCGCGCGCTGAATTGTTGCAGATATATCGGCAAAAATCGAAGCCGCGGCCTCTCGATTCCGGATTGAGACGAATTTTTTTCCACGATGCGATGACTTCTAACTTCTCACCAGTCACGGCTTTAGATGACGATGACGTGAATGTTGAATTGGACCCGCTCAAAGGCGATGACTTCATGGTGATAAGTTACGATCGATGCAAAATCGACAAGTCGCGTAGGGAAGGAGACGAAACAAACGTTTTAGTTCCGTGGGGTGTGTTCAACCTCAAAACGCTCGACGAGGAAGTTTGGCTGAGCCCGGGAAGTTTTACTCGATTGTGCAGATACAGACGCGGAGAGATTTACGACATCAACGATGCCGTTGAACGTTTAGTGGACGATGAGAGAGGAGTGCGAACACGCGCGAATTCCTCTTGTTCTTCTTCTTCCTCTTCCTCTTCCTCGATGATGATATTGGAGAGGAGAACGCGCGCGAGATTTTCCTTTGATTTTTGTAGCGGCTCGTGTAAAAGTGCCGTCCATTCGTTGCGACGACAACGCTACGTCGAATGGCAGGAAAGAAGTATCGACAATCGCGGGAAGGTGCAGATGAAGCTTAAGAGAATGAAGAGAATATTTATATGCGTTGATCCTGAGATTGAATCTTCAGCGCACGATTCGGCGTGGGCGGACGACCAGATTTTCTTTTTGCAGGCGAAGGTTGAGGACATTCGCGCGGTAGAATTGATACCGGCAGGTATTTTTAGAAGTATCATCGCCGCGCCGGAGTGCCGCGTGTATAGCCGGCAGAGAAGTTCGTACGACAAGAGAAAGCGCGATGAACTCGGCGACGAGGAAGCGGAGAAGCAAAGACGCAAAGAGATTGAAGAGTCAAACAAACAAGTGCGCGCGATCGTCGACATCGCGAACCATTTAATGGTACCGTGCTGGATAGAGAACCCGTTGGGGGATTGCGCGCACTCGCTCTGGAACGAATACCACCCGTTCATGTCGTTCGATTACCGAATTCATAAAATCACGTATTGTACTTATGGACGCAAGTTTCAGAAACCGACGGCAATATTGACCAATCTTGCATCGATAAAATTGAGGCCACCGTGTCTCGGCGAGACGAAGTGTGAATACAAGAAGCTACACGATAATCACGAAGAATTCTGCGGTTTTAACGGCGTGCCTCGGAAAATAAGTAAATTACACCCGCCGTCTTTGGTGAAGTCGTTGGATGAACAGATAGAAGAGAAATTCTACAATTTGATTAGTGAGATGTTATATGGCATGTGAGATGGAGATGTGTCCATTTCTGGTATCTGAGTTCCATTTCTGGCAACTTCGACTGGAGTGTTTGTTCTTCGATGACAGATTTAGAATGATGAGAAAAAGCGGCAATTCCTACGAGGGATTTACACATGCGATTTGCCCATCTTCAATCGCGCTGCATAGATTAAAACTGGGTGTCTTTGAAGAGATGAAGGAAATCGAGTCTGATGCGAGTAGAAATGTTCTCTTCAAGTTCTACAAGTTGAACTATCACGACGATTACACCTTCAACTTCGAGAAGATCCATCAAAATGTATATTTGTAAATCTGTGTTTGTGTATTTTTTACGACGCGCGTGGTTGTGCCTGACTGCACCCAAAAGGACCTCCATTTTCGTTGTTGTTCCTCGACCCATAAGCACCTCCATTTCCGTTGTTGTTCTCCGAATCCATAAAATCCATCGCATGCGTAGGTGTCTCGCGAGATGTGGAATCCTCCTCCAGGAATTTAGTATTTAGTGCAATGAGACCTTTTGCCGCTTCAGTAATCCAACCGGTACGTGCCCAACGACGTCGCATGTTGTTGCTCGCCTCGGCGATACTTACGATGCGCCGGTACGACTGACCTCGACTCTCTTCTGGAACCACCTTAACCGTGCCAGAAGGCGCTGGAATCGCTTCGATGAGAATGTCCTTTTCGCCCGTTGCGCATTGGAGGTCGCAGAGCATGTAAATACCAAAAACGTGCGGATTCGCGACATTTATCGTGAAATCGAGATCCGCTCGAAGGATCTCATCGCGCGAGCTCAAAATTGTGTACGCCGAATTATCCAAACGCAGAAGTAAATACTTTTCGCGCCACCTTTCCGACGTTACCTCCTCAATGAAAGCTTCTATCGTATTTGAGGCAACCATCATCACAGAGTCTGTCTTTGACTTCTCCGGAGCAGACAACCACCTGAAGAAAGTATCACGCGCGATTTCCTTGAAGAAGTCTGGTGTTCGATGCGGCGGCTTCTTTCCATCTGGCGGCTTCTTTCCATCTGCTTTCTCTTTTCTTGCCCACTCCTCATAGAGCGAGTACGGACAAACGTTTTCCATGGAAATATTTACTTTCGTCGGTAAAAACATTTTGTTGATCCAATCGAAAAGAGCGCGCGTAGTCGAAGGACTTCCATCAGTTTTGTGTGCAAACTCCTCGTTTGGGAAATTGTTGTACCAAGCGTCTCCCTGCGTCGTTTTCTGGTATTCTTCCCATAATTGCGTGTGAATGTCATCCCACGGACCCCAGTTGAAGAACACTTGTTTGACGACGTTGCCTACAAAAGGTGCCGTAAAGCTGGTCAACGATACATAGACAAAATTAATGACGGCAATCGCGTTCATAATAATTCGCCCAGTAAAGGTAGTATCTCTCTGAACCCTCGCGTTTCGCGCGCGCTCAGAGTCGACTTCAACTACTCTCGGGTCTCGCGTCAACTTTTGTTTCCACATTGGAATTCTTTGGTGCAAAATTCGCTCTTCTTCTTCGTCCTGTTCCCATGCCCTTGGTATCTCATTACTTGACGAAACTGGACAAAACTTTCGGAAGAGTTTGTCTTGCAGTTGTTCTCGTCGATCGCCCTCTCCTACTTGCAAAGTTGCAATAGCATCGTTGAACGCTGTTCCGATCTTTTCTTTGACGTTCTCTATCACGTCCAACGTTTGTTTTGGCACAGCAAACTCCTCGTTATCAAAGATGCCACATTTCTCCTTGAGGTATCGCTCGGCCATCTCGTAAATCATTTCCAAGGAAAACTCTTCAGCTTCCGCGTTGAATCTCTGATTGTGACTCCCAACGTTGCCGCTCATTTTTGTTTTACTTTCTAATATCGCAGTATCGCAGGTCTTCTTTGTGAAGAAAGAAAAATCACTTTTGGTCAACTGCTTTTCGAAGAACGGAAGTGGAGACTTGATTTATTTTTTTATTTTTTACGCGTACGAGACTTGGAAAAAAAAAGCTTTCTTTGCGCGAGAAAATGCTGCGAGTCCCGCATTGGCGCACAATATTGAACACATACTCTAAAATCTATCATCAATGCTATAAACTAAGAAGCTAATTTTCTTCTAGCGGCGGCGTGAGCTTCGTGTCTTCTCTTCAACTCGTCGACGAGTTGTTTCTCGATGTCCTCTTCGCCCGGGTCTCGAAGTAAACGCAAAGCGTCGACCGCCCCGGTCTTCTTTCCTTCTTCGTGTTCTTCTTTTTGGAAGAGTGTCACCTCGTCGTACCGCTTATCTAACTCGTTCGCTACTATGCAGTGCATGTTGTATTTCTCCATCGCGGATAATGTCTTTTGTTCTATAATGCTCGCATCTGTTTCGAGTTTAAAGGAAACGCAGAACGCATTTGGCGACCACACGTCTCGGCACATCTTTAACATTTTCGGCGTCGACGAAAAGTTGGCGAATAAATTACCGCTCGTTTCTAACGCGTTCGATTGGATTTTGTGCGACGCGAGTTCAGACCAAGGGATGTAAAAATCGGACACCGCTGCCGCGTGAATGATGATGACATCGTTCGCGTACGCGTTCACTTTTTCGCTAACCAGTCGAAGTAAATGCAAGTATTCGTAGACAGTGGTGAACTCGATTTCGAGAAAGCCGTGCTCGGTGTACGCTCGGTGTCGGTCGGCTTGAATAGATTTAAGTTTAGACAGCAAATCCTCCTCGTTTTCTTCATCCTCTCCTATTTCGGTGGTATTGTTATCGCTAGTGGTGGAGGTAAACATCGAGAGGAAATCGACGTGTTCGTTGTGAACATTTTTTTTCTTCTTCGTTTTGGCGAAGAGTTTTTCGCATTTTCGGATAAAAGGCATTTTCGACCCGGTCCGTCGTAACGAGACTACGCAGTATCCTTCTTTCGATAAATACTCGCACAAAGCGGCACCTCTCGCGCCGGAGGAGAAGTTGTCCAAAAATCTCACCGCCATTGGTGGTTTCTCCAACGGAGCAGAGGTACCACCGGAAGTGATGAACGCTATTTTTTTGTTTCCATTTCGTAGGTGTTCGTGGTGTGTGGAAAAATAAACATCGAGAGAGTGTTTGATGACGTCCACGTTGGACGGTTCCGGCGTGTCCGCGAAAAACTGGTTGCACTTTCGAACATCCTCGTCCTCATCCTCATCACCTCCGACGTCGCTTTTTCTTTTCTTCGTCGAAGGCGACATGTGTGCGTGCGTGAAATTTTGAAGAAAAAAAAACGCGTGTGTGTTTTTTGTTATTTGGAACAACTTTTCAGTCTCCTGCTTATATTAAACCATGGAAGGCTTTAATCGAAAGTGGTTCCCGACCGATTCATGAGTCAGAAGTCCACAGGTCTCGCACCGCAAATCTGCTCGAAACGAGAATGCTTTCTTATCGTCGTTGCCGTTGTCTCCATCGTCATTATCGCGTACAGGACCACACACTTGACAATCGAAAGAGAGCACCTCCTCGTCCACTACATTTCTTCGTCGTTGTTTGAGACGTTGCGATTCTGGTACCCACCCCATTTCGGGTCGGTCGACGTGTACGAGCACTCGCAACTCGTTGTTATTATTCTCGTCGTCATTTTCGTATCTCTTTGCGTTTCTGGGAAGCAACGGTTGACGACTCAAATTCTTTCGAAGTAAAGCAGATACCATCGCAAACGCGGCGTCGAGAGTGTACTTCTTCTGTTGCGATGCAGAACTCTTCTTATTCATCATTTCCTGACTTGACCATTTCGCGACGGCATTCCAATAGGTTTTCGAGCGCGAACATAATTCAACGCAATCCCACAAGGATTGTCCTTCAAATTCATTCGCGAGTGAGAAGATTTTCTTTGTCACCACGTCACCGTCGACAGCGGAAGCGCCATGAAACGTCAAAATACCTCGCTTTCCTTTAATCTTTTGCATCTTCTGCAGAGACGGTAAACGCGTGTAATCGTACTTTTCGAACGTTCTCGCGATTAGAAAACTATTCGGCGATGCGCACATGCCACCCGAGCGTGTGCTCCGTTCCCATGCGGATACGTCAGAGCTCGTGTGGAAATCTTTATTCAAAACGTCCGAAAAGTCAAATCGAATGAAGTCTTCGTTTGAAGTTTGTCCTTGATTTCTCTTCTTCTTCGATTGCAAAAGAATATCTGCCCGTCTTCCAGACTCCGCACAAATGGCAACGCGGAGGCCGAGATCACATCTTTGGAAAGCAATGTCGTGCACAGACTCGCTGAACATTCGAATTCGCGAGGAAATATTATCAGAACGAAATACGAGCACCTCTCCGGACGCTTTACCGAGAGCGATTACTTTTACGTCATTGCCTTCACATAAACCACGTCGTCCATCGACGTGTTGGTCGCGAAAACATTTCACCGAGGTGATCGGGACCTCGTCCGCATTCAAGATGAGCGTTTCTTGCAAGCCAAAGTGTGAGGTGGGGACGATCCAATCTTCAGGAACTTTTACTTTGAGCGTTCGATTGCACAAAAGCTTGGGGTCACAGAGAAAGAGTTTCGCCTCGCCGCTTGAACTTCCCGCCACGCACGTCCACAACTTATCGCCGGTGTCTCGATCCTTCATCGGCATCCAAGTCACAGCGGATACCCAGACACCCGGGGTCGAAAATGCACGAACGACACCGAGTAACTGGCATAACGGCTCTTCAATCTCATCATCTCTTTTCGTTCCGACGCGAAAAAATACCAATTCACCATTCTTGGTTCCTATCGTTAATATGGATTCTAGCGTTCCGTCTTTAAACGACGGAGACCACGAGCACGATGTGAAGGAGACTTTTGTCGCATTTGGCAGTCCGTTTGGATGCGTGTCTGTAATTGTAGAGTAATCGTGTGCTTCTTCGTCCGCCTTCTTCGCCTTTTTGGCAACTCTCTTTTGAACGGCTGCGCCCGCCTTGCGAGGTTTCTTCGCATGCTTCTTCTTCTCTTTTTTAACATCGAAATCATCGTCATCGTCTTCGTCTATTTCTTCAAAGTCGCTGTCATCTTTCGCGCTCTTCACTTTACCATCAGCTGCTTTTCTTTTCTTTGTCGCCGGAGTTTTCTTCTCTGCTTTTCGTGGTGGTGCTTTCTTCGCTTCCGGTTTTTTCTTTGCCAAGGCGGGCGCAGCAGCAGCCCCTGCTACTCCATCTCGTTCTTTCTCCTTCTGATGCGACTTTGCGTCTTGATCATCTTTTCCTTTCTCTTTGTCTTCTTCTTTTCCTTCTTCCTCTAATTGCTGTGCGGGCAAGCTAATATTTTTCAAGTCTTCTATGATTTCCCATCCGTCGTCGGCTTTTTCTACATTCGAGCCTTTCCATTTTCGAACTTTTCTAAATTCACATTCGCTCGAAACGACAGAATGCGCCGAACCGTTGGTTTGGAATCGAATTCTAGCATTTTGAACAACTTCTACGAGTTGCCAACAGTGTCCTATATATGTTTCTATTACGATACCGCGCGGACAAGTGGAAATGTTGACTTCATTTTCAGTCGCTGCGGCAGCCGGGCGGATCCATCGTTTCACTTTCATCTGGGAGCGCTCAGCATTGGTCGTGCTCCCGCACGGTACACATTCATCACCTAAATTATCAACGTTGGAGACGACGAGCCATTCGTTATCCATTCCTTTTCGGTCGTATTGAACGCGCACCCTATGAAACATATCCGTTTCCGCGGCTAGTACAGTGCACGTGAACCATGGCGAGGAGAGTGAATCTCTTTTCACTTCACATCGCGAACCTTTTCGCAATTGTCCAACGCGCGCTAATCCTAATTTGACATCTTTCTTAACGTCCGCGTTTTCTTTACCTTCGCTTTGAGGTAACATTAAGACATCGCTCGTGTCATTCTTCTCGTTTTTATCATCTTTCTCGTTTCTAATATTCGTGTCGTTGAGATCGGCGCTGACTTTTGGAGGACCCGGCGCGGCAAAGCAGTTTATCGATTTCCAGGCGTCGTCTTTTTCTGCGTCTCTCCAGCATGTTTTTGAATCCTCGTTCTCGTCGCCGTCCTCTTTCGAAAATGGTAACGGTTTCCATTGTATCTCGTTATATAAAGTCGCTAACTCTTCCGATACGTCTTGAATCAAAGGCCACTTTTCCGCTGAACTTAAATACGCCGATGATGTCACGCTCGCCGACGTGAACGCCGTTCGATTACTCGCCGCGTGCACGACCACTCGATTCGCTCTCGTCAACACCGCTAAACAACACCTCCCATCCACGGCGACACCTAACGGTGACCAGTGCACTTTCTTCACTCTATCTTCTACCGGGGCTTTCGACATCGTCCCACCTTTCCTTCTGTAGATGTTCGAACACTCGTATTGCAACACCGTCTTGTTCGAGCGAAAATCGGTGTTCGTTACGAGCACGTCTGGATTTTCTCTCATGCACGCGACGTCTATCAAACCCGTCGGCGTTGGACTGGTATTCTCCGCGTTGATTTGTGCGGGATTCTGTCATCGTAAAGAAAGAGAAAGGAATGGACGAGGTCAGCAGAGTTGTGATATTGATTACGAAGAAGAAAAGAATTCAAAACAACAAAACGCACAATCAATAAAACGAACGGTCCCGCATCGCAACCGACGGCGAGGATATTTTCCTCGGACCAATCGCACGAACTCGGCGACGTTCTCGTGTCGTACTCGTTCGTGTACGCGTTCTCAATTCCTCCGATCTCTAATAATTCTTCTCCTCCTTCTCTCTCCTTCTCCTCTAATTCTTCTCCTTCTTCGTCTCCAAGAGGAGGAGGAGGAAGAGGAGGAAGAGGAAGAAGAGGAACAGGCATCGACTCCAATGTTTTTATCAGAGAGGAGAAAGAGAAGAATTTCTTTTTTTTTTGAGGAGAAACCACTCTCACAATTTCCAAACCCACTCAGCCACCACACACCGCATAAATTTCAGAGTAAAAAAATATAAATTTTAATGTCTTCTTCGGCGTTCGCTCGATGGGTGAACTCTCCGACTGGGCCGAAAACGACGCACTTCTGGGGACCAGTTGCGAACTGGGGATTCGTTGCCGCGGTACGTTTTGGCCGACTCTTTTCTCTTTTCGATAAAGTAGATGAGTTGTGTTTTCAACTCGGGATTTTCTCGTTATCTCTCTCTCTCTCTCTCTCTCTTCATCGTAACACAAACTCACGCATATAACTCGTTATCCGCTTACGCATATTATACGAACACAAATAAACAGGGACTCGTAGACACGCAAAAACCGGAAGAGTTAGTCTCCGGACCGATGACGGGGACCTTATGTCTTTACTCCGCTTTGTTCATGCGTTTTGCTTGGCGAGTTGAGCCGAGGAACTACATTTTATTCGCCTGTCACGCGACAAACGAGTGCGTGCAAATGTACAACTTCCAACGATGGGCCAGGTGGAGCCTGAATAATCCAACGAGTAGCATCAGCAGTAGCGCTATTAATACCGGAGACGTCATTCCTGAATTGAAGAAGAAAGAATAAATATTATCATGTCTGCGTTTTTCGGGCTCGAGTTAAAAGAAGGACGCGCGGAATATTTTCGAGCGAGTTCGTTTACTCCATTGGTTCTACTTCAACGCGCGACCATCGTTTTTACATCTTCAAAAACGCTTCCTCTTGGATGCGTCGTACAATTAAAGTCACGGATGAAGCATGAACCTTCGCAAGTGTTGGCGTCGTTTATCATCGGCAAAGTTGAGAGTGTCGCATTGAACTGCGAATTTAGCGACGACGTTCGTCTGAGCATTTCCAGAGAGGGTGAAGGCGATAAAGACGAAGATTTTGATTTTGCCGTACACGTAACAGGGCTTGTCGTCTTTAACTTAGACACCGGCGACAGGGATGAACTGGAGGAGAATGAAGGCGAAGAGATGTCGAGCGACGATTCCGAGCCAGAGGAAGAGGAAGAGGACTCGCTCTCGTGGTCGAGCGACACAACCACCGACGAAGAAAAAGGTAGAGAAGAAGCGGAAGGAGATACTCGCGCAATTCGGTGTCTGAGCAAAGCTCCCGCGCACTTACACATAACATCGAAGGAATGGAAATACGAGCACGAAGAACGAGTTCGCATACAGCGCGAAGCGCTTGAAAAGCCCATAGAGGAAGAAATACGATGGCGAGAGTTTGATAGAAAAACGATGGAGTGGTGGAGAAACGAATGCGATGATGAAGAAGAAGGATTTGAAGTCCAGGGGGGCACAAAAAGAAGCAAGGATCTTCCAGATTTTACTTACACGGGGAAGCTGCGCCCATCTCGCGTTACCGCGACATCTGCAATCCCAGCTGGGTTGCAGCCTCCCGATTATGCGCAAACTTCTTGGCCGGAAGAAGAACAATCGTCGCGATTACAAACGACAGTTGAAGTCAAAACGACCGAACAAATTATGAAAATGAAACGCGCGTGCTCGTTGGCACGTTTTGTTCTCGATACGGTCGCCTCGCATTTGCGCGTTGGAGTTGAAACGGATGAACTCGATCGAATATGTCACACGGTGTGCCTTCAAAACGGCGCTTATCCGAGTCCACTGAATTACATGGGTTTTCCAAAATCCATATGCACGAGCATAAACGAAGTCGTGTGTCATGGCATTCCAGATAGAAGAAAACTAGAACCGGGGGATTTAATCAATTTAGACGTCACCGTGTGCTTGAATGGTTATCACGGAGACCTCTCGGAGACGTTCATCGTCGGATGCGCGAAGACTAAAGATAGAGCGAAATTGGAGGAAAACAAACGATTGTTGGGCGCTACGCTAAGTGCGCTCGAAAAAGCCATCGATTCGTGTCGTCCAGGGAAGCGGTTTCGAACCATAGGTGAGCTCGTTCAGAATGAAGCCGTTGAAAGCGAAAAATGGACGAGCGTGAAGCACTATTGCGGCCATGGTATTGGGAAGTTGTTTCACTGTGCGCCGACGATTCCTCATTATGCGCCGAACAAGGCGGTCGGTTTTATGAAGCGCGGTCAAACGTTCACTATAGAACCAATGTTTTGTGCAGGTACTCGAACTGCTAAGCATTGGAAAGACGGGTGGACAGCAGTCACTTCGGACGGGAAGAACTCGGCGCAGTACGAGCACACGATATTAATACTCGACGACGGCCCAGAAGTACTGACAAAGAGGACGAGAAAAAGCGTCGATTTCTTCATAGACGATTAGATTATAGAAACAAACCTGCTTATTTAATGATACATCATTTAGATCTACTACTGATACAAAAGCTAAAAGAATGCTACCGTGGTACAACTAATACTATTGCTACTTTTTCTAACCACGTAACTCGTAAAACAATAAGCAAACTTTTATCAACGCGCCCAGGGCGAAGAGAAACAAGCCGAAGGCTTCTCCGAGCGCGTTTGGCAAGGAGACCACCACTACGCCAGCGATGGCAAAGAGAATCAAACATATTTCCGTCCACAGAAATACGCGCATTTGCGGATGCCAAATTGTCACGGACGCTTCGTCATCCAAGCCTTCATCTGCCAGCGACTGAAGCGTCATCAACTTATCGTACGTCAACAACCCGAATCCCACGGGGAAGATGAGAAACGAAATCGCCCAAACCAGATTGGCTTCGTCGATCAACGGTATCATCTTACTGGATAATACGCTAACGATGGTTGGCGAATACAACAAACTACCAACAATACCTAGAAATATCCCCACAATCATCATAACAGTACCCCAGAATTGTATCCACTTTCTCTCTCGGATGCCCTTTTCTATTTTATCGTCGATTTCTCTCGTTCCAGTTGGATGGAAGGTCGTTCTGCCTCCTTTGTCAACATCTGCTGCTAAGAGTTCCGGTAGTATCAATCCAATTATAATAGACGCGTAGCCTAACACGCACAACAGCGAAAACCGATCCCAATCCTCTTTGATATAAAACACTCCGGCGACGACGAATAAGATCAAACCGACGTTCGCGAAAACGAGAGGTAAAGTCGCGTCCGAGTTTGCCGAAAACGCGTGTGGACTGCGCATGGGCATCCGTTTCGTCCTTCCTGGAGAGGAGGAAGAGGAGGAATACGTCGGGGAGATACCACCACTCATTATCACTGTTATTATTATATATCTCTTCTAGCGTTGTCCCTCTGTGACCCCAAAAGCGCACGGACGACGACGACGAAGACGACAAAAGAGCCGTATATATACGAGTGTTTGATTAAAAATGTGTTTTTGTGAGTTTCGTTTTTTTTTTTTGGTGTTGCGAATTCTTTTTGTTTGAACAAACACGACAAAAAAAGATGCGAGTGTTGGGGCGAAAAATGAACCCATCTAGATTCACGAGTTGTTGGGTGGGAGTACGACGAGAGTAGTAGTTAAACAATAATAATAAATTTATCGCGACAACACCGAAAAATAATAATAACAGAGAAGAATGTTATCCTCGTTAACGTCGTACATTCTTAAAAAAGGAGGGAAACCGCCGTCAAAACACACCGCGTACGGGATGATTTTCGGTTTGTTCATTCTGAACGTTTCCTACGTCTCGCTGAGGGCGACGTTGGCGAGCAGAAAAGAAGAGGAGGAGAGGATCGCGGAAGCGAGAGCGAGGCTCGTGAGCGGGAAAGGATTGAGAGGAGAGGTGTATTTTGATCATCCGACCAATAATACTTTTAATCATGATAAGAATACTTTTAAGAAGAAGAAGAAAGGAGGAGAGGTAGACTAACAACAAAGTGTACTTTTAAGAGTCTTTTTGGTGGTTTGGGAAAAGAGAAGGAAGGACTGAAAAAAGAAGGAAAATGTGAACAACAACCCGAAAAGCAACCAAAAACGCCCTCTGTCTGATCAGTGATGACTCTGTCACCACCACTCGTCTGCTCGTCAAAAAGAAGAAAAAGATTACACGTGTTTGTGCTCTCATCACACATAATATATAAATACCTTTCTACTTAAAAGTACATACAGGTCCACACGTAGAACGAACGAGGTCGATCAAAATGTTGCACGCGCAATATCACCACGGCGCAACGAATACGTCCGTCTTGTCTTCGAAGAAGAAGAACAATGATGTTGTGACGAAAAAGATTACTACCAATCGACGACGTATCGCCGCATCCGCTTCTTCTCGTCGAGACGGAGAGAAGACGAAGACGAGCGAGGAGAGTCACATGAAGGGAATGGCCGCGGCAACGAGCGCGGTTATCTTTGCGTCTTCAATGTTTGCTTCCTCCTCCTCGAATATTCTCGCGTACGCGGACGAAGTAGCCGTCGATGCTGCTCCGACGAGTGTTGAAGCACAATACGACGCTGCGCAACAAGTCGGTGGAGGCGAAAAGGCGCCGGAGTTGAAGGGCGAGAGTAGTGCTGCTGTCGCGGAACCAAGCAGCGCACCGGCGGTAGATGCACCAACTCCTGCGTCCGAAGCAACTCCGGTCGAAACGAAACCGACCGAGGCTGACTTGGAGAAACAGCGAAAGAAAGAGGAGCAAGCGCAACGCGCGCGCGCCGAGCAAGCGAAGAAACAGGAGCAGTTAGCGAGCGAAAAAGCGGAAAGAGAAGCCGTCGCTCTCGCCGAGAAGAAGAAGCGAGCGGAGAGAGAAGTCATTGCTGCGCGAAAAGAACAGGCGTTCCGCGTGCAACGATTGAAAGCGTCGCCGATTCCGAAAAATAGGCTCAAGGCGGAAATCGAGGCCAAAGAATTGGAGCCGAAGACGTTCAAAGAAAAGCGAGCGGCAAAACTCGCGGCGAAGAAATCAACGGCGAGTGCGAAAAGTAAAGGAAGCGCCAAGAGTCAAAGGACGGTGGCCACGAAAAAGCGATCAGTTGGTGCTCCGAAAAAGAAATCTTCACCTGCTTCACCTGCTACCGCGGCGGCGAAGAAGAAATCAACCGCGACTACTCCCGCCGCGAAACGCCAAGCGACTGCAACCACTTCCGCAAAGAAGACAAAGACGAAGAAAGTTTCGACATCTTCTGCCAAGACTGTGGTGAAAAAATCATCGAAGCCTGCCGCGTTGACGTACAAACCGACATTTAAGAAAGCGCCGGCCGTGAAAGCGGCAGCGCCAACCGCCGCGCCGAAGATAAAGTCGACGACGTTCAAAGAGAAGAAGCAAGGAGCGTCGGCGGCGGCGCCGGCACCATCTAAGAAAGCAGCTGCATCTGCAACATCACCGGCGAAGCAGGCGGCAAAAGTAGCATCTGCTCCGAAGAAAACGGCTAATGTAGTCAAGGCCGCACCGGCGGCAAAGAAGACGGTAGCTGCGCCTGCGAAAAAGGCCACAAGTGCACCGGCAAAGAAAGCTGCTGCGCCGGCAAACACGGCGGCGAAGCCAACCACTTTTAAACAAAAGAAAGAGGCTGCGAGTAAGAAAGAGACGAAGCGACCCGCCGCGGCGAACAAAAAGTCACCCGCAACGACCAAGGCAAAAAAGAACAATAGTGGGTTTTTCGGAGGTTTGCCGATAGCAACACTTCTCGGCGGTCTGGCATACACCTTCTTCACCGAAGAATAAGTATTTAGGAAGATGAGAACAGAGCAGCTTAATAATTAATAATATCACGTACCATATGCCATCCTAAAAGCTCATTGCAATGACACGTGCGCGTTGCCGCAACGCCGCTTTGAAGACGCACTCCTCTTGTTTTTTGTTTTTCATCACCCCTTCCATTTCTCTACTCTTTTTCCCTCTGTCAGACAAACGCACAACAACCTAAAAACGGAGCAGCAGTAGCAGCAGCAACACGAGATGTCTGTCCGCACTGACTTTGCCACCGTGGAGGTTCCGAACGATTCTCGCGTTCAGAAGAACGAGAACAACATGGAGCGAGAGAAGAAACGTCTTCTGAACTATTTGCGACAGGAAAGAAAAAGAGGCGGTGACGAGGAATTTGGACGACGGATAAAAACAATCCGAAAGCTTTCGCAGTTCAGTCACGGTCAATCGAATCCGACGTACAAATTGCTCGTTGAAATGACAGATGGGACGTTGAAATCATACGTTTTGCGGAAGAAACCGGGTGGGAATATTTTATCGAGCGCACACGCGGTGGAGAGAGAATTTCAGGTACAGCTTGCGTTGAAGAGAAAACACCCCAACTTTCCAGTCCCGAGGATGATTCTGTTGTGCGAAGATAGTTCAATTTTAGGCACGCCGTTTTATATCATGGACTTTGTGCAAGGCACGATATATTTACAACCGAAATTACCAGTCATTACGAGAGAGGAACGGAAGACAAGAATATACGAAAACATGGCGAAAACGTTAGGCGCTTTGCACTCGTTCGACATTCGCGAGCTGGGATTGACTTCCTTCGGAAACATCTCCAGTGGAAGTTACTCGAGACGAACGCTGAAAAGATGGTTCGGACAATACGAAAAAAGTATTACGAATAAGTTGGTAGAAACACCGGAAAAAGAAGTCGTCATGAAGTTAGTCTCGTGGTTGGATGCGAATTGTCCCAAGGACGGCGAGGAAGTGAGCGACCGAATAATCCACGGCGATTATCGTTTAGATAATTTGATCTATGACGAACGATCGGATGATGTTCTCGCGGTACTAGATTGGGAATTGTCTACCGTTGGTTGTCCGCACGCGGACGTGGCGTATAATTGCTTACCATATTATTTACCTCCCGGATTAGAGTTTTATCCTTCCTTCGGCGATTCGAATCAAGTGCCGGCAGGAGTACCTACCGAGAAGCAATACTGCGATATCTGGGCGCAACACGCGCGTTTACCGAATATCTGCGGAAGCTCAAAGTGGAAGTTCTACGTTGCCTTGTCAATGTTTCGTGGCATGGCTATTTTAGCCGGTGTTCGTGCCCGAGCGGTCGCCGGAAATGCGTCTTCTAGAAACGCACGACAGGCGGGTTCGTTGGTAGAAGTCTTCGCCAAACGCGCGTACGTTGTAGTCGTCCAAGGAGGTGCTTCAAAAGTTCCAAGGCAAGAGATTAAAGGTGGTTATGAACCTAGTGAAAAGTGCATGATGTTGTTAGAAAAACTCAGAGCGTTTATGAGTGAGCACGTGTACGATGCCGAGGAAGTTTTTGAAAGACATGCGACGACAAACGAGCGATGGTCTGTGCATCCCCTAATGGAGGAATTGAAGAAGAAAGCGAAGGCAAAAGGATTGTGGAACCTGTGGTTGCCCTTAGATTCGGCAGCGTTAATTAAGATTACAAATGCTCGCGGCAACGACGAAGCGTTGTACAAAGGACCGGGTCTGACAAACTTGGAATACGCGCATTTGGCCCGGGAGATGGGTAAAGTCCCCTGGGCGTCTGAAATTTTCAACTGTTCGGCGCCAGATACCGGGAACATGGAAGTGTTGTTGCGCTATGGAACGAAAGAGCAACAAGAGAGGTGGTTGTTACCGCTTTTAATGGGCGATATCCGGTCGTGCTTTGCAATGACTGAACCAGCGGTAGCGTCCTCAGATGCCACGAACATTGAAAGTTCCATTGCGAAAAGCACGAACGGCACGCAATACGTCGTGAATGGTCGAAAATGGTGGACGAGCGGTGCGTGCGATCCGAGGTGTGCGATTGCTATATTTATGGGCAAGACAAAAACAACGGGTCCGCAACACGAGCAGCAGTCCATGGTTCTCGTTCCAATGCTAAACAATCATAAAGTGAAAGTCGTTCGTCCGCTTTTAGTCTTTGGTTATGATGACGCTCCACACGGTCACGCCGAGGTCATATTCGATAATGTTGTCGTCGATGTAAAGGAATCTCTCTTAGCACGCGAAGGTGCTGGATTCGCCATTGCGCAAGGTCGTTTAGGACCTGGACGATTACATCATTGCATGCGCTTGGTAGGTATGGCCGAACGAAGTTTAGACGTCACCTATGCCCGTGTGAAATCTCGAGTCGCGTTTGGTAAACCGTTATCCGAAAACTCAAACGTTCTGAACGTATTAGGAAATTGTAGAGTTGAAGTAGATGGAGCACGCTTACTCACTTTGTATGCAGCGCACGTTTTGGATCAGCTAGGCATAAAAGATTCGCGCGCGAGAAGTGCAGTGGCGGCGTGTAAAATTTCTGCTCCCAACGTGGCGTGTTCGGTTATCGATCGGTGCATCCAACTCTTTGGCGGAGAAGGCGTGAGTCAAGATTCACCTTTAGCTCGATTATACGCCGGCGCGCGAACGCTCCGTATTGCCGATGGCCCGGATGAAGTTCATTTAGAAACCGTAGCAAAAATAGACTTAAGGAGAAGTAAGTTGTAGTACGTAAAACCATAGTTGAAAGCTTGAAACGATGAAACCATTTTCTCACCTTTTCTCTTCTTCGTCCTTCGCGATATTCCTCATAAACATTAGAAATCACCTAATACGTAACAACAACTTCACAAAAGAAGAAGAAGTATTCGAAGCCATGCGGTAGCCCGCGCATTCAGAGAAAGAGAAAAACCGAAGGAGATGCTGCTGCTGCGCGTCTCCAAACGCGTTCGATACTTAACGAGGAAATTCATGGCCTCTAATAGTCATCAAAACGTAACGACGACAACACGAAAAGAAAACAACGCGAAGAGGAAAACAACGACGACGAGAACGACAACGACGACGACGAGAGAATTAAACGAGGCAAACAGGGGCGAGTTATTGAGAGACTATTTGCGCAGATGCTTGTACGACAAGTCGACAGGGTATTTCAATCAAAACGGACAGTCTCCGATTGGGAAAATTGGTGTTGATAGCGGGGAAGCCTCACTGCCTTTTCATTTGATGGCAGACAAAGAGGAATACACCGAAACGCTCGCTCAAAAATGGACTCAATTAGGTAAACAGTGGTTAACGCCGGTGGAAATTTTCAAGCCACACTACGCGAATGCCATTGCGAGGTATTTAATTGAAGAGACAAAGAAGAACCACACGGCTTCGTTGAAAGTGATAGAACTCGGTGGTGGTGCAGGAACAGCCGCCGTCGGTATATTGAATTACCTTCGAGCGAACGAACCTCAGATATACGAATCCATGAAATATTGCTCAGTTGATGTGAGCGAAGTTTCTTTGTCGATGCAACATGACGCAATTTTGAAAGCTAAACATGAAAACGTGTGGCGCCGCACGAGGAAACCAGTGGACGTGACGATGCAGAAATGCAAAAACACAGAGGAGAGTTGGCGGGAAATCGTGCAAAAACACATGGACGGCTCAACCGAGAACTGCTTCGTTTTAGGCTTTGAAATATTAGATAATTTAGTGCACGATAAAGTCATCATGAGTGTGAAAACTGGTGATTGGATGCAGGCGAGAGTGAAGCGCGAACGAGAAGGGAAAGACCGGGTCGAATTTTACGAACCGATTACGGACGAGGAGATTAAACGAGTGCTCGATAAAGTCGTCGAGGTTCGTAAAAGTCTTCCAATTTGGACGCACTTGAGCGATGCTGTAAAGCGCATGTTTAAAAAGCGCGACGTGAGTTCAACCGCGGATTTGACCAGAAATCAAACTATTTACCTTCCTACTGGCTGTAGTTTTGCTTTGCAAAACTTGCGTGAATTCGTTCCCGGGCATCGGTTGGTGTTCGCAGATTTCGACGCGCTTCCCGAGGCGAAAATGGATGGATTAAACGCGCCCGTCGTCGCTTCTCAGGGTACCGGTGGTAAAACTTACGATAGAAATTCATATTTAGAGGGTGTCGTTGGAAGTTCTGACGTTTTCTTTCCAACATGTTTTGATACGTTGAAACTACTCAACGAAAACAAAGGAATACACCTCACGACGAAAGAGTTCATGGAGAAATATAGCGAACGAGGCGCGTGCGAAACAAAGACAGGATATAATCCGCTACACAATGACTTTAGCAACACTAGATTTTATCTATCCTAATTAAATACAATATCTTACTACATACGAGTACATTAAAACTCCTCTCTCGTCTTGTGCGGGTCGTAGTTCTTTTCGTACTTCTTCCGGAGCGCTTTGTACAACTTTTCCTCTCGTCCTTTGTATTTTGCCAACAACCGCGGAACTTCTCCCAATTTCGCTGGATTTACGTCCTCGTAATACGCTTTGATTTTCATATACCATTCTTGTTGTTTCGGCGTTCGTATGTGTGAATACGCGTTCGGTCCACTCGGTTGCGAAAACTTGAAGAACTTGTCCAAGAAGGTGAAAACGGGAACAAACATGAATAGGCACAGAAAGAAGAAAGGCAACGGTTTGATGCCAAAAATTAACTTGTCTTTCTTAGATCCCAAAGAAACGCGCTTACGGCCTACTTTAATCGCTCCTTGATTCTCGTCGTCGTCGTCATCGTCATCCGAGGAATCCTCGTCTCTTAGTTCCACTTCCTCATCGCTCGAATTATAATCCGAATCTATTTCTTTTCCCTCCATATGACCTCCCCCGCAACACGAGGATTTCTTTGCCGCTTCTTCCCTCTCTTTCTGAATTTTCTTCATCTCGCTTTCTCTTCGCTTCTTTTGCGCGAGCTTTTCCAACGCCTTCGTCGCAGAAGACATTTTTTCTTTCTTTCTTTCTTTCGAGGAATGTGCGTCTGCTAATCTGAAGAGATGTTTTCGTTCCTTTTCTCCTTTTTCCGTTTTTTTTCTCTCACAACACACAAACAACCACAAAACAAAACGGTGACACCCCTAAAAATAAGAAGACAAAGATTAGAATATGGGAGGTAAAAAGGAAGAAGAAGAAGAAGACAAAGAAGATGAAGTGAAAGAGAAGATTGAGAATCTGAACTTGAACGATAACCATCTCGAGAAGAAAGAAGATGGAGACGACGACGATAACGATAACGATAACGAAGAAGAAGAAGTAAAAATAAATGCATCGGACGCCGCAGCAGCAGGAAAGAAGAAAAAGAAGAAGAAGAAGAAGAAATCTTCCTCTGGTGGGAACGGAGTGAAATACACACCCGCGGGTGCGGCGAAAGAACAAACGGCACCACCGACGGTACCAGTGATTGAACTCTTTCCAAACGGCTTCCCGGAAGGGGAAATCCAAGAGTATCAAGATAATAACGGGAAAACGTCCTGGCGATTGGATTCCGAGGAGAAGAGGGAGTTGGAAAGATTGGAGTTGGACATGTACGATAACGCGAGGCAATGCGCTGAAGTACACAGAGAAGTGAGAAAATACATTCAAGAGTGGGTGAAACCGGGAATGAAAATGATTGACGTGTGTGAGACGTTAGAAAATTCAGTGAGGAAGCTGTTAAACGCGAAAGGTTTAGAGTGCGGCGTTGCTTTTCCAACCGGGTGCTCGCAAAACCACATAGCCGCGCATTGGACGCCAAACGGGGGTGACGAAACTATCATCGACGTGAACGACGTAATTAAATTTGATTTTGGGACACAAATTAACGGGAGAATTATAGATTGCGCGTTCACAAAGACGTTCGTTCCAGATTACGACGAGTTACTATTAGCGGTGAAAGAAGCGACGGACGAAGGAATTAAACAATCCGGGATCGACGTACGTTTATGCGATATTGGCGAGGCTATTCAAGAGGTTATGGAATCACACAGTGTAGATATTCGCGGGAAGCAGTTTGAAGTGAAATGCTGCAGAAATCTGAACGGTCATTCAATCGCACCGTATCAAATTCATGCAGGGAAATCCGTTCCCATCGTGAAAGGCGGCGAGGCAACGAAAATGGAAGAAGGGGAATTTTACGCCATCGAAACGTTCGGAAGCACAGGCGAAGGGTACGTTTATTTATTATTGCTCATATTGTTTTTGTTTTGTTTTTTCTCCATGGTTTTTCTCTAGTTATCGTTACTTCGCAAAAATTGCGAAGTAGATTTGGACATACACAGGCTGCGATGTGCGAGTTTTCCTTTCGAGGCGCCATGAAACTCGCGAAGTCAAACGAAGAGTTTTTCTTTCATGACTTCGCCTGGTTTTGTCCTTACATTACACTTTTTCAGTCTCATAGTACTTTGCATATCTCTGCTACCCGTATGGGCAGGCGGAAATCCCGATATATGCAGAGCCTCCTTGCACTGGAACATCTTTCTTCCTACCTTTCTTTTCTCTCGTGCGTTTAAGCTGACAGGCGTTTCTCTTTTTTGAAATATAACGAACTCACAGGTACGTTCGCGAGGCTGGAGAATGTTCGCATTATATGAAAAACTTTGACGTTGGTCACGTGCCGTTGCGCTTGCCTACGGCTAAAAAGCTACTTAATACCATACAGAGAGAGTTTGGGACGCTCGCTTTCTGTCGACGATACTTGGACAGGATTGGCGAGACCCGATATTTAGGCGCTTTGAAAAATCTTGTTTCCAACGGGATCATCGCTGAATACCCGCCGCTGGTGGATAAAACTGGCTCCTACGTCGCGCAATACGAGCACACGATATTGCTGCGACCAACGAGGAAAGAAGTGTTGACTCGTGGAGACGATTATTAATTCCTTCAATTAGAGATTTTTTACCTCGTATACGTACATTGCTAAAGTGCGCGCTGCACTGCAACTAATATTTTACATGAGTTTCTAAAGCTTCGAAGGAAGCGGGGGAGGGGAGGACGGAATCATTTTGTGCGGATTCAGAATACCACGCGGATCGAACATGTTCTTCACCCTTTGCATGAGCCGAACTTCTTCCGCGTCCTTCCCTCGCCAAAGCTCTTGAACTTTCATCGCCCCTAATCCGTGTTCAGCTGAAACACTTCCTTTGTGCTCGGTGACATACTCGTAGACGAATGGCTCGATCATCGCAAGCGTGTCTTTACACGGACCTTCTTTTCGAGATATGTTGAGGTGTAAATTTCCGTCGCCGAGATGACCGTATCCTAAAACTTTGACTTTATCATCCATTCTTCGCTCGGCGAAGCGTTCTCTCATTCTCTCGACAAGCTCGTACATTTTAATCGTTGGTAACGAAACGTCGTACTTGTACACGGCACCGGCGTATTTTAACGCCACGGATATGCGTTCGCGTAAATTCCAGAGCTCATTCGCGTGTTTTTCGTTTTCGGATATCACAAACCGTTGCGCTAAATTTGGTTTGTTCCTCTCTGCTTCGTCGCCGCGAAATTTTTTCTGAAGAATGCTCACAAATTTTCCCCTACTTTTCCTTCCATCCTCCGCAAGGACACACACTGAGCGCGCAAAATTTAACACATTTGCTCTCAACCTACTCTCCATAGCCTTTTCGTTTACGGTAGTTTCCACTGCGACGTAGAATTGTATGTTTGTTTTCAAATCGTCGGCGTAGGGGAATGGATCTTTCGCTCCAGGTAATGTGTCGACAGTGAGTTTAAGACTTTCATGATCGAAAAATTCTACAGCTGACAGATTCTCCGCTAATCTCTTTTTCACCTCAACCATGAGATGCACAACTTTTCGAAATGTATCACAGGCAAATATGGTAACGATTCGTGCCTCTGGCGCTCGGGACGCTAAGATGGCAACTTTCGTAACTATGCCGAGCGTTCCCTCGGCGCCAATAAATAACTGCTTCAAGTCGTATCCCGTATTATCTTTTCTATTTTCTCTGAGCAAAGAACTCAACACCGTTCCATCCGCGAGGACAACTTCTAAGCCTAAAACAGTTCCTCGCAAAGAGCCGTACTTGACCAGACGCAAACCGCCGGCATTTGTTGATACGTTGCCTCCGATTTGACATTTACCTTTTGCGCCCAAATCTAAAGGCACGCACATCCCTCGTCGCATCAGAGCATCGTCTAGTTCTTCTAGAACAACCCCAGCTTCGCACACACACACGCCAGTGATATCGTCTATACTCAACACCGAGTTCATGCGTTTCAATGAAAGTATAACTTCATCAAAAACAGGTACGGCGCCTCCGACTAAACCGGTGTTCCCACCTTGCGGACACACGGCGATGTGATTCTCGTGACAATATCGCAAAATTTCAGAAACCTCTTCGCTCGTTCGCGGGAACAGCGCACACTTGGATTTACCGAAATACTTTTTCTGCCAATCTGTATTTAACTCTATCAATAGCACCTCGTCCTCACTTTTATTATCATTACTATTATTATCATCATTATCACTCTCGGGCACATACGGTGTCTTCTTCTTCTTCTTCTCATTCCTCTTGGTAACAACGGTTTGTGCGACGTTTTCTGCACCAATCGCGCGAATGAAAAAATCTATATCATCATCTGACAAAACTTTATATGGGTGGTGATGGTGGTGGTGGTGGTGGTTCATCTTTTCCCCGCTCGCTCTCGCTCTCGCTCTCGCTCTCGCTCTCTCTTTAGAAAGAAAGAAAGAAAGAAGAAAGAGTAGACAGAATTCAAAGAGTGTGTGAGGCGAGAGAAAGTAAGGAATCATGAGCAAATAAATAAAAGACGAAATATTATTGATCGAACAAGAAACTCTTCATAACACACAAAGAGTGAAGAGAGAAGAAGAAGAACGAACGAACGAAAAGAATGCATCAAATGGAAGTTGAAGACGCGATAACAACCACCATCTTCGATGTTGGTGTCGCCGCTATCGCGCAGCGCTCATCTGAAGTTCGCGTCCGGGAAATGGGATTTAAACAACAACGAATGGAAGAAGAAACCACAACGAAAGTAATAACATCAACGACGATACTTCCATCAAGGAATGAAGAAAAAGAAAAAGAAGAAGATCTTTGTGAGAACAGGGGGAGAATCGTGTACCCGAAAGCCGCGAGACAGGTTGCGGGGAATTCGCACAAGCACGCTCGGGCTGCTCGCGTCGACGCGTGTGGACATTTTTATAAACCCACAGACGACACTCGAAAAGGAATGACTGAGTTACAGTTTTACGAAAATTGGCAACCAATGGAGCACGAAAGAGTCCCGGAGTTTTCACCGTTTCTAGCTACGTTTGTATCGAGAACAGTGCTGTACGAGTCTCGCGACGCCGCGAAACCGATGCCATTTTTGAAATTGCGCGACGTGACGGCTGACATGAAGCAAGCAAACGTGGTGGATATAAAAATAGGAGAGCGGACGTGGCATCCATCGCACGACGCAGCGTACAGGGAAAAACGGCATCGAGGCGACTTGGAAACGACTTCGTGTTCGATAGGGTTTCGCGTGTGTGGGATGCTAACCTACGAGGAAGAAAGCAATACGGAGAGGTATTGGAATAGAAAATGGGCAAAAGCGCTGAATTTAGAGACGACGACGACTGGTCTTGACGTGTTTTTTGGTCAGAATAGCGAAAGAATTACAAATGTCCTTCGAAAGTTGAAAGATATCAGGCAAAGTTTAGAAATGAATCCGTTTCCGGTTTTCTTTTTGGGGTCTTCAATACTTTTATGTTACGATAGCTCGGATCTTCACAGCGATGTTCGCGTTGTTATCGTTGATTTTTGTAACGCGGTGAAGAACGAATCTCGAGAGGTGGACAGAAATTTTTTGGACGGACTGATCTCTTTGACGAACTTGATTGAACGTATCAGAGACCGCGTGAGAGTGAGAATGGATCCGACGAGCTTGTCTACTTCGTCTTCGGGACTCTCGACAGCTGGGACTTTCAATCCAAACACGCCGAGTCCTTCAAGTAGTAAGTGAGAGAGAGCAAAAGAGAAGAGCACATAATTGTATAATATGATTGTAGTTTTAAACGTACCAGTGGTACTGGTAGCATTGCATATTCCTCAGAAACCAACTCATTTGTGGCTATACTTTGATAAAAGTATTTGATAAGCTTTTGTCAATAAGACAAATTTTTCTCCAGAGCTTTTGTTCTTGTCGGGATGATACGCAAGTGCTTTGTGCCGATATTGCTTCTTCAGCATGTCAACGTTACCACGAAATTCTTCTCTGCTCAACTCGAGAATGTTCAAATATTCGCCGTCGTCGCCGTCGTCGGCACGATGGCGTTCTTTTTGCTTCTGTTGTCTTTCGTATTGCTCCCAACGCCACTTGTTTTCTCTTTCTTGTTTACTCTTCTCTTCTTTGTCTGCCTCCCAGTCGACTTCGTGCTCGGTGGCAGCACACCCACATAAATGGCAATAAAGCATCTCGCTATCAACAGTGAAAAAAGAAGAATTGGTAAGCGTACAAAACTGCTTGCATTCCATACAGTCGTTGCAATTTTTTCGCCGCTTACCGGTAAGAAGACAGAAGTGACTTTTTTCGAGTATTATGCCATTCTCCTTGGCTTCGCGCATCCGATTTTTAGCGTTTTGGATTATTTCTAACCGTTTCTTCTTCTTCAATCGGAGTTCTTCGTTCTCTCTCTCTAAACTTGCCTTTTCTCTCGCAATGCGTCTATTGAACGATTGTTTGTCTTCATGGTCTTGATATGAACAAGAACAATTTGCGCAACGCTCCCCATCGGCGGCGGCGAAAAGCTTTCCAAGAGAAACTTCGTAGCTGGCTTTGGACACTTTCGATAAAAGCATCGTGCTAGTGGAAACGCGTCTAAAGTGCGGGCATACTTTGCAGTTGAGACACTTGCCGCGTTTATGTCCGTTTATGTCGTCGTCGCCCAAAACAGAAATCGTCGCCGAAGTCGCTTGTATTAAATCCTCGAACGATATCTTCGCGAAATTAGTGCTGGTAAAATCAGACGTATTTTTTCCTTTTGACCGAATATCTGGTTTTACGCGCTCGTTTTTCCTCGCATTTTGCTCTTCTTCCCATTTAAGAGCCCAATTAAAACTCTCTGAATCATTCTGGTCGTATAGGAAGGTATCGTCGCCGCTGGGAACATCGTCAACCCTGTCTCTGTTATCGTTTTCATTCTCGTCGTCATCGCTGCCGCTGTCGTTGAAGGCCCACATTTTACTTCTCGCTTCGTCCTCTGCTCGCCGTCGCTCTATTTGTTCGAGCTCAAACGCGTTGAAAAATTCGACAGATTTTCGTAACACGTCGTCGCTCGGTTCGTCGTCGTCCGATTTTGTGTACGCGTGCGTTTGCGTCGACGCATTTTTTGTTTCTCTCTGTGCTATAATTTTATGTTCAGTTGAATTTTTCAGTGTTTGCGTACACGCGTCTTTACTCTTCGATCTTGCCAGTGTGTTCATTGTTAGTGGCGACACTGAATTCCGTGTTTCCCCTGAATTACCCTTTTGCTTTGTTCGTTCGTGCACGTTCAAATGTTTCAACGCCTGGCGCGCGGTCTCGTTATCGGCGTCGAGCTTGTTGAGAATAAGTCTGTATATTTTAATACCATCCTCCTGTTTATGCAAGCGCAATAGCGCGTGTGCTTTTCGATTCAGTGCTTTCACATTCGCAGGCTCTATTCGTAACGCTTGATCGCAATCAGATAGCGCCGCGCTGAAATTCTCCAGATGCAAGTTTGTAGCAGCTCTGTTTGAGTAAGCTTTCACTCGAAGAGCAGAATCAGACGAGTTCAAGGCTAGAGAATACTCCTTGATTGCCAAATCAAATTCACCTCTGTGGAAAGAATCCGTTCCTCTTTCTAAATGGTTACCGAACGTATCTATTTCGTGACAGTTGCTCGGGCAACGACACTTAGCGCAATTCATAATCGCAACATCGTTTGACGGATGCGGTGATGAGGAGAAGTTGGGAGTCTCTTTTTTCGTATAGAGCTGGCAATTGGATTTGTACTCATCGCATCGATTACATCGGTTGCATTTTCCTCTCACTATGCCCATCAAATCTCGATTGGAATCAACGTCTAGATATCTCTCGTTTTTCTTCGCGGCGCTGGAAGACGAAGACATTTCCAAAACGTTTTTTTTGCCTCGACGAAAATGAAGCGTTTTTACAAAAGAAGAGAATTCTCTCTCTTCTCTACCGAACAAAAAATGGCACCTCACGAGAACGTCTTCTACGCGGAGAAGCATTCCAACGATTCTTTGCATAATCCGCAAAGGAAAGGAACCGACCATACTTCGAAGGAAATTCAAATCGCCGCGCGATTTCTCGGTCGCACCTCAGTCATTAGCGATGAGAAAACAAGAAAGAAAATGGAAAGAGAAAACGCTATAGAAAAAAGGAAGGAGAAGTTACTTCAAAATGCGAAACCGTTAGGGGATGGTTTTATTCTCGTCGGGAGCGGAGACTCTATCAGACGGATAAACGTGAACGAGGCGATGATGAAGAAAGAAAACATGAAAGATGAATATGGTCGCCAGAAACGAAAGTTTGATTCAGACAGCAGATGGAAGACGGAAGAAAGAATAAAGAACGGAGGAACAGCGGGTCAGAACGAACTCGTCGTCGCTCGAAACGCAGCTTCAGAACTGGAGGAGAAGAAGAAGATGAAGAAGAAAGACCAGGGTCGACGCAGAGAAGAAAGTCTTCCCGTGCTAGTGCCACCATCCGAGCTGATTTTCGGATCCGATGGTTTCGTGAAAGAGAGCACGGACGACGACGAGGACGACGAGGAGGAGGCGATGAATATGATAGCTATCGAGCGACGGAGAGCGAGAAGTGAAAAGTCAAAGTTAGACGTGAAAAGTACTGCGAGGAAAGCAAAAAACATTCGCAAGTTTATTGGTCTTTAAGTTGTGGAGTATGTGTGCATGTATGTATGTATGTATATATATATTCGTTATGTAGTATAGTATAGTGTTGTAGAAAAATAGGATAGTAAATGCTGCTAAGTAGTAGGCAATAATGCGATGGCGTTTGGATTCCATAGGATGCCCGAAAATTCTAAACAGAGACTTTGAACATATGGCGTGAAGAAATCTTCAGGCCGCTCTTCCTCTTCGTACGCAAATTTCAACTCGTGAAAGTCGTGGAGCGGTGGTTTTGAATACGATTTCGCCGCGATTGTGATGATAGCCGTCAAATCGGGAATGCTAAATGAGTTGAGCCCGCGTTCTCTCTGTTTCCTATCGATTTCTTCGTTGAAGTGCACCAATACGACGTTTATATTTTCTAAGAGTTCCTTGAATCTTGCGTGTTTCTCGAACGGTTTCAGCGTTTCTTCGCGATGTAACAACGCATAGATCAACTCTGGATTATGCACTAATACGTTTTGAGATAATGCGGCGTTGAAAAGTTCGAGAAGTATGCGCAAAAAGTCCGCGTAAACGTGCATATCTGTTCCATCTTCTTTTGCGTTCATCCCGTCCGCGTGCAACTGTGCGAATCTCAAATATTTTTTCGCGATGAGTTCAAAAATAGAGACGAGTCTCTGCGCCGCGTAAGCTGAAACATCCCGGAAATGCGGTGCCATATTTGCCAACGCTGCAAAGCAGTTTGTATGTAAATAAACGTCGCGGAGTTTCGCCATGTTAAAACGAACAGTTCGCGTCAACACGATGATGATCAAACTACCAAGCGTTGTTTTTGTCAATATTCTCTCCTTGTACCAGGAAATTTGTTGTGGTATTTGAATTTTGTGCACGTTTGCGTTGAATATCTCGCCTTGCGACATGATTAAAAGAACAATCAATATCATATAGATTTGGTTTTGAGTTCGAGCCGAGGCTTGGTACAACATTTCCAAAAGAGGCATGACGACAACCTCAACGTTGTCGTTGTTCAAACAGTACTCGCAAAAATCGGACGCGCCGAGAATACACGAATAGAACAACAAGACGGTAATATCGTTCGTCAACGCGCGACCAAAGGTTTCATATAACTCTGTGAAGGATACTTTGGCTACCAGTTTACCCCCACTGCTTGAAACGCCAGCTACATCAATTCTTGCGTTCTCTTCTTCTTCTTCTTTTTCGATCCCTCCAACGCCGGATTCAAGGTCTTTGTTTTCTTCTTTTATATTTCGAATGCTTCGTAAGGCATATCGAAACGAATGCGGTACCTTCGATCGACTCGTCGGATTATTGAAGTTGATGAGGACAAGGAGAAGCAGAGAGGAAACGTCGGCTAAAGGTGATAAAGTGAGCATCACTTTACCAGAGGCGGACGCTCCGCCGGCTTGTAAAGACGACGACCCACCGGAAGAATTCATTTCTGCGCTTGCCGTTTTCGATCCAGGTTTCACGCCGTAGGATTTCAACCACGTCTTTGGCTGTTTCTGCTCAATGAAATTTCTCAACAATGCCGAAACGACATCTTCGTTCGTGTACGCGCCAGCTTTTGCTGATGTTGTAGTCGTTGTAGTCGTTCCGTTTTTGCCTGGCGACCCAGCGGCGCTGGCTGTCGATGCAACTTCGTGTATTTTTTCCAAGAAAGGGTGAGTTGTAGGTCGATTGGTTTTCCCATCGATCATATTTTGCGTCAACTGTGTACCGCTCATGACTAAAAGCAACGAAACGCACGCGTGATGTAAAGGATACGTCGCATCCGTAACTTGAACAGCATTGTTCATACACACCGCGCTCAACAAAGCGGTGCCAAGCTGACGCATAGCGCTAATCGTGGCGTTCTCGCCCACGTAGTTGCACGCCCACGCGCATTCTTCCACGTTCGTTTCTTCTACAAAGTATTTCAGAAATGCGGAAAGTAAAACGACGGCGTTGATGGCTTTCGTCGGTACCTCTCTCGTCTCGAAGTTGACATCTTCTAAAACTCTCGAAACATAAATCATCAATCTTCCCAAGTTATTCGATGTTCGATGGTTCTGACTCATTTGCTTACCGTATTCGTGGACTGATTTCTCGATTTCCAAGTTTCCAGCCGCGCTTAAAGCTTCGGGGAAATCGCTCAGCGCACCCCACACGTTAGAAGAAGAAGAAGAGGAGGAAGATTCACCACCGGCATCACCTTTTTCGTCGTCGTTCAGTAAGGATATCGGCGTGGTGCCTGCGAGAGCGGCGTATAGCGACTGCACCTCATCCCCAGCGAGATGTGATTGCACCGAAACGCCGTTCCCCATGATTCGCGTGTTCTATCTTTCAAGAGGAGTCGGATTATTCACTCGTGTAATATTTAGAGGAAGAAGAAGTGGAGAGAAGTGTGTTTTCAGGCAGGATCGAACTGGACTCTCCTCGCTCCTTTTCTCTTCTTGATGAAAAATAAGAGAAAACAAAATTCAACCATTTAATCATCTGCCCACGTGTCGTCGCCAGTTTCATATCTTCACACTCGGAGTGAAGAAGATATCAAAAACTGAAAATCAACAGATTTGATAACACGTATACATGATGGCATCATCAACAGCATCAATTACCGCGGCGTCTGCGCAACTCTGTAACTCTTCCTCGTCGACGTTTCGACGAGGAGGAAGTCGATCCTCCCTCGTCGTCGGTAAAAAGTACAACAACAACAAGACGAGGAAAAGTAAAAACGTTTACGCTTTACGCAACTTTGATTATCCAGAAGCGCTTTTGTTCGATTGCGACGGCGTGCTGTGCGAAACAGAAAGAGACGGACACAGAGTTACGTTCAATAAAACGTTCAAAGAAAATGGGCTCGACCACGAGTGGGGAGTTGAATTATACGGCGAGCTTTTGAAAATTGGCGGAGGTAAAGAACGCATGACGCATTATTTTGATAACGTGGCGCCGAAAGACTCGGAACCGTGGAAATCGACGACGGATCCGGAAGAGAGAAAGAAACTCGTTGCGGCGTTTCACAAGAGAAAAACGGAAATGTTTCTTGAAGTGGTGAAAGCTGGCGAGTTGCCGTTGCGGCCGGGCGTGGCGAGGTTGATCGGCGAAGCTTTGGAAGCTGGATCCAAAGTCGCCGTGTGCTCCACCTCAAACGAAGTCGCCGTGCAAGGTATCGTGGATACCATGTTACCGCAATACGCAGACAGAATGCCAGTTTTTGCCGGAGATATCGTTCCAAAGAAGAAGCCAGCGCCTGATGTGTATTTACTCGCCGCCAAAACACTCGGTGTCGATCCTGCACGATGCGTAGTCATCGAAGACACGCACATCGGACTTCAAGC
>JACLAB010016573.1_pt1 | contig 40269 bp, 38 predicted proteins | sample 8027921 | NCBI WGS metagenome assembly JACLAB01 (sample SAMN15725117, study PRJNA655200) | protist metagenome | isolation source: fluorescence activated cell sorting (FACS) single amplified genomes of... | place: USA: West Boothbay Harbor, Gulf of Maine | collected 2000-07-19 | reverse complement strand
GGGATTATCAAAGGTGTGAACTAATGACGCTTGCTCTGAGGCAACCTTTTTATTGATTGAGGTATCTTGACCCAAGTAATTTTCAACGTTGATGTAGGCATAGGAAATATTCTTGTCGTAAAAGTATCGAGTTGGATGATGAGGTGCACTGAAGAGACCCTCCGACATATCAAACGGGAGCAGAGCGTTTTTAAAGCCGTACTCTTTGTTTAGCTCATCTAATTTTATTTGCTCTGAGGCAGTCACAAACAACGTCTTAATTTTTCCTGCTTGATGTCGCGATACTAACTCTTTAATTTGATCATTGATGCCTAAAGTTAGGTCAGGTTTAGCTCCACTTTGTGCTTCAGACACATTTGTAGCGTTGCTTAAGTAAGGACTCAATTCATCTGGGGTAAAAAAGTAATCTTTTGGCTGCATTACAGGTCTCAATGAATCAATGGATTCTTCCTCGTACCTTTCTTTGATGTAAGAATTGTAATTAGCCAACGCAATATTGAGAGTAGGGCTTTGCATCAGATCGAAGCCATCAAAATAATCTATAAGGTTTGTATCCTTGTCTTGCAGTAAAGGCATGTATATTTCATAGCCTTCGGGTAAGACAGCAGATGAAATATTTTGAAATATCTCACAGTATCTCTCATCGTGCTTTTGAAAATAATTCCTCCAATTATCCTTAAAACGTTTAATAGAGTTTTCTTCAAGAGCAATCTCTGAGCCATGGAATAATTGAAACGATTGGAGTTTTTCAGTCATTGCCTGGGAATCAATATCAAACCTTCTAATGTCATCAATTTCATCGCCAAAAAAGTCCACTCTTAACGGGGTTGAATAAAAGCTAGAGTAGAGATCAACAACGCCACCTCTAACGGTAAATTGATTGATCAGCTCAACTTTGTCAATTCTTTCGTAACCAAGTTGGATTAGGTTATCGGCAAGCTCCTTGATGGATAATTTTTCTCCAGTGTGAAAAATCTTGCGAGCTGTGAAAAACTCTTTGGCAGGAAGTTTTTCTAGCAAATTAAGTCCGCTGGTAATTATTACCTTGAGATTTTCTTTGCTGGAATTTAATAGTCCGATGCGACTTTGAATAATAGATTGAGACGTAGAGAATCTATCGTATGGCAATATTTCTCTTTCAGGGTAGTAAGCAATTTCTTCTGCAGGCAGATACAACTCCAGCTCATGCTTGACCAATCTTGCTTCTTTGTCAGATGAGCATAGGTACAGAATTTTTTGATTGTGCTTAGATGCACATTGCGCAAGCTCAAAAGCTTCAAAATGGTTCTGTTGTTCTTTCATATGGTGAGATATAATTTTGCGGTAAGAATTAACTAAAAAACAGGAACACTAACATGGATATAAGTTTTTCAGAACAAGATCTTCAGTTTCAAGAGGAAATTAGATCAGCTTTAGCAAATGATTACCCTTCGCACGTTCGCGAGAAGCAAGAGCAGGGAATGGTTTTATCTAAACAAGACATGATTGATTTTCATAAATTTCTATATAAAAAAAACTGGGCAGGGTATAACTGGCCTGTTGAATTTGGTGGAACTGGCTGGTCTCCAGTACAGATATATCTCTTTTTAAATGAACTTGCCACTGCGCAATGTCCGACAATTCTCCCATTTGGAGTCAGCATGGTTGGACCAGTTATTTATACATTTGGTAACCAAGAGCAAAAAGACAGATTTCTACCAGATATTCTTCAATTTAATTCATGGTGGTGCCAAGGATACTCCGAACCTGGGTCAGGTTCCGACCTAGCTTCATTGAAGACAAAAGCTGTTCTGGAAGGCGATCACTATATTGTTAATGGTGCAAAAACTTGGACAACACTAGCTCAGAATGCTGATTGGATTTTCTGCTTGGTAAGAACCGAAACAACTCAAAAGAAGCAAGAAGGTATCTCATTCTTGCTAATTGATATGAATACTCCGGGCATTGAAGTAAAACCTATTATCACAATTGATGGAGATCACGAGGTAAATACAGTCTTCTTCACAGATGTAAAAGTACCTGCAGATCAGCTCATTGGAGAAGAGGGCAAAGGTTGGACTTATGCTAAGTTTCTTCTAGCGCATGAAAGATTTGGAATTGCTGGAGTGCCAGTATGTAAAGTTCAAATATCCAGATTAAAAGAGAAGACAGCTCAATATAATGATTCAGATCTAAATAAAAAAATTGCTGAGGTGGAAATTGATCTTATGGCTTTAGAGTTTACAGAGCTAAGAGCTTTAGCGGCTATCGCAGGTGGTGGTCATCCTGGTGCCGAATCATCAATTTTAAAAATTAGAGGAACTGAAATTCAACAAAGAATCTCTGAGCTTTTTGTTGAGGCCGCCGGCCAATATATTCTTGCCTACGAAGGCCCTGATGGTTTTGAATCTAATAAAACTCCTGCTGGTCCAGATCATGCAAGTGACTCAGTTGCGCATTACTTAAATTTTAGAAAAACATCAATATATGGTGGAAGTAATGAGATTCAAAAAAATATCATTGCCAAAGCAATACTAGGGGTCTAATTATGAATTTAAATTACTCCGATGAGCAAAACATGCTCCGCGAGCAAGTTCTTAAATTTTGTGAAACAAATTATGATTTTACGGATAGAGAAAAAATCTTAGATTCTGAAGCTGGATACAGCCCAGAGAACTGGAAAGAATTTGCTGAGCTTGGCTGGCTGGCTGTTCCTTTTAGCGAAGAAAACGGTGGTTATAACTTTGGACCAATTGAATTGACAGTTCTTTTTGAGGAGTTTGGTAAATCGTTGGTTGTTGAACCTTACCTTAGCTCGGTTGTGATGAGCGGAACGATTCTTGAAAATTCTAATTACTCTGCAAAACAAGCTTTGCTTGAGAGTATTATTTCAGGAGATCATCAAATTTCAGTTGCGTATGCAGAAGCCAATGTTGGTTATAAATTTCTTGATTGCGTAACTTCATTGGACTCACAAGGCGATAACTTGGTTTTAAATGGCTCTAAAACGATTGTTTTGAATGCAGCAAACTCTCATCAGTTCATCGTTCTTGCCATGCATGATGGTAAGCCAGCCCTAGTCCTAGTGGACAGCGATGCCTCAGGTCTTGAGCTTCAAAGCTTTAGAACTCTAGATGGACAGACTTGTGGAGAACTAACTTTTGAGAATGTTGCATTGAATTCTGATGCCCTTATTGCAAGCGGCGATGAGGCAACATCATTGTTCAATCAAATGATTGATGTGTCTATTTTATGCATTAGCGCAGAAGCTGTCGGCGCCATGACCAGCGCCTATCAAAAAACTGTTCAGTACACCAAGGAAAGAGAGCAATTTTCACAACCTATCAGTAACTTCCAAGTTCTTCAGCACAGAATGGTTGACATGTTTGTTGAAACAGAAATTACTAAATCTCTTTTGATCAAAGCTACCTTACAACTTGACTCTAAAGATGCTGAAGCTTCAAAAACTATTTCTGCACTCAAAGTTCAGGTTGGTAAAGCTGGGAAATATATTGGGCAGCAAGCTGTTCAGCTGCATGGTGGAATGGGTGTGAGTAATGAGATGTCTATAGGACATTACTTAAAACGCTTTACAGTTATTGACTCTATGTTTGGTAATACACAGCATCATATTAATAAATATTCATCACTCTAAAAGAAGCTTATGACTGACTTAACTAAAAACCCTGATTTAAGATCTAGGGAAAAAGTTGACGATTATTTCGGTGATTGGAAGTGGAGAGAGGGTCTTGCCGAACTCATGGTTCCAATTATTGGTCGACTGTATCGCCATGGTGTTCATATCATGATTTATGGTCAGTCTCTTGTAAATGCTTCTCCAGTTCAAATCATGAAGGCTCATAGGTTTGTTCGACAGATTGAAGGCAATGAACTCAGCGAATTAGAAACATTTCCTCTGTTAGAGCGTTTAAGCAACCTTACTTTATCTGATTGTGAGATTGATCTTGGTGAGCTTACCGTTAGATGCCCATTTTTTGATGATCTCGCAGATAACCCCGATAAGATTGACTCATACCTTCAAGAGCAACTTGATTTTTCATCCTCAACCTCTCATAGGCCTAGTGAGCCGCAAGACATAGTCTTATATGGATTTGGGCGTATCGGTAGATTGATGGCAAGGTTATTAGTTGAGACTACAGGGCCAGGAAACTACTTTAGATTAAAGGCTGTTGTAGTTCGAAAGGGTGGGGATAATGATCTGGTAAAACGTGCCAGTCTTTTAAGAAGGGATTCAGTCCATGGCAGATTTATAGGCACAATTAGGGTAGATATTGATAACGACTTACTAGTTGTTAACGGGAATCCAGTTAAATTTATCTATGCTAGTGGACCTGCTGAAATTAATTACGAAAAATTAGGCATTAATAAACCAATAGTTATTGATAACACCGGAATTTGGAGAGATGAAGCCGCTCTTTCGCAGCATATAGATTGTGGAGCTTCCAAGGTTATATTAACTGCCCCAGCTAAAGGCAACATCAGAAACATAGTATTTGGAGTTAACGATAATTCTTTAACTGATTCAGATAATATTATCTCAGCGGCATCTTGTACCACCAATGCAATTGTCCCAGTCCTAAAGATTCTTAGCGATCAATACGGCATCCAAAATGGTCACATTGAAACAGTTCATTCCTATACTAACGATCAAAATCTTATTGATAATTTCCATTCAGGCGACAGAAGAGGAAGAAGTGCACCTTTGAACATGGTGATTACATCTACTGGAGCTGTTAAGGCAGTTGCCAAAGCTATACCGGAATTGAGTGGCAAGTTAACAGGTAATGCTATTAGAGTTCCAACTCCCAACGTCAGCCTTGCAGTGTTGGTTCTAAACTTAAAAGAAGAAGTTACTAAAGCTGAGTTAAATGAGTTCTTAAAAAATTCAGCATTTACTAGTAAATATAGACAAATTATTGGTTATACAAATTCACCTGAAGCTGTTTCAACTGATTTTTATTCTAGCCCTTTTGCAACTATTGTGGACTCCCAGGCTACTATTGCAGAAGGCAAGCAGGTTACTCTATATTGCTGGTATGACAATGAGTTTGGATACTCTAAACAAGTCCTCAATTTAACTAAAAAAGTTGCAAAAATTGAGCTGCCAAGATTTCCTAAAGCAATTGATCCTTCAGTGTAGAAACCGCTGATTTTTACCTTTATAATTGCCTCATCTTTTACTGAAGGGAAAGCGTGATTTTAACCAAAAAAGGACTTGATTTACCTATCTCCGGGGCTCCAAGCGCGGAGATCGATTCCTCAACCACAATCAACACAATAGCTTTATTAGGCCCTGATTACGTTGGTCTAAAACCAACTATGTTAGTTAAAGAAGGTGACGCTGTTTCAAGTGGGCAAAAACTCTTTGAAGATAAGAAAAATCCAGGTACTTATATTACTTCTCCATCGTCTGGAGTGGTTGAATCTATCAATAGAGGTGAAAAAAGACGCTTCTTATCTATCACTATAGATGTTGATGATTCCATAGAGCCAACAAAGTTTATTGCTGCTGACTATGAGACACCGGTAAAATTTTTAGTTGATACAGGAGCGCTCTCTTATTTTAAAACCCGACCTTATAATAGAATTCCAAGCAAAGAAGACTTACCTAATGCAATTTTTATAAATGCTTGTGATACGAATCCATTGGCAATAGATCCATTTTATTTAGTTAAAGAGGACCAAGAGCTATTTAATTCAGGCTTGACTTATATTGCATCAATCAACAAGGACGCCAAGACTTATTGTGCCTTTCAAAATGACGATTTTGATCAATCTGTTGAAGGTATTAATTACAATCAATTTAATGGTCCGCATCCAGCTGGATTAACTGGGACTCACATTCATTTTCTTTATCCCGTTGGTCAAAATAGAACTGTCTGGACTATTTCTTGGCAAGAAGTCGTTTCACTTGGTTACCTATTAAAAAACCAGATACTGAGATCTAGCAAGTTAGTATCATTGGGTGGCCCTAATGTTCATGAACCGAAAATATTAAATATCCGCTATGGTTCTAACATATCTGAAATGACTGCTGGCGCTATTAAAGATAGCCCTAGAGTGATTGCTGGATCAGTCCTAAACGGCAGAACTGCCGAAGGTGTTATGAATTATTTAGGTGCTTATGATAATCAGGTCTCTGTTATTCCTGATGAGGCAAATGACATTTTATTTAATTGGGCTATGCCAGGCTTAAATCTTCATTCTAAATTACCAGCCTTTATTTCGTCATGGTTTCAACCGAAAAAATTTGTTTTCAATGCATCTATGAATGGTGGAAATAGAGCAATTGTTCCTATTCAATCCTATCAAGAGGTAATGCCATTAAATATTCTGGCTACTCAGCTCTTAAAAAGCTTAGTTACTTTTGATATTGAATTAGGTGAAAAACTTGGAGCTTTAGAGTTAGCTCCTGAGGATGTAGCCTTGCTAAGTTATGTTTGCCCAAGCAAGTATGACTATCAATCAATTCTAGATAGCAATCTTGCGATAATGTATGAGGAGTTCAAATGAAAACTTGGCTTCGCTCTGTAAACAATAAAGTCAAACCCGATTACATGCCTGGTGGCTCAAAGGCTAAATGGTTTCCAATTTATGATGCTATTGAAAACTTTATATTCTCATCCACCAAGAAAACAGCTAATCCAATTCATGTAAGAGATGCGATCGACATCCAGCGAATAATGGTTACTGTTTGGCTGGCTGCTTTTCCTGCCATGTTCTTTGGTATGTACAACATTGGGAATCAAACTCTTGAATATCTAACATTGATAGGCTCTAGCAACTCTAATGACTGGCATCATATTATTATCAATTTGGTAGGCTACTCACAAGACAGCTTCATTAGTAAGATGTGGATAGGAGCAGTTTACTTTATTCCTATTTACGCAGTTACATTTGCCGTTGGAATTTTATGGGAAATTCTATTTGCCGTGGTGCGCAAGCATGAGATTAATGAAGGGCTGTTTGTGTCTTCAATTCTCTTTGCTTTAAGTTGCCCTCCAGACTTGCCGCTATGGCAGGCAGCGATGGGCATTACATTTGGAATCGTTATTGGCAAAGAAGTTTTTGGTGGAACAGGTAAGAATTTTTTAAACCCAGCTTTAACAGGTAGAGCTTTTCTTTATTTTGCCTACCCATCACAACTATCAGGAGATAAAGTTTGGATAGCAGGTCTTTCCGACAATGGAGTTACACCAGAGGGTTTTAGCGGCGCTACACCTCTTGGCTACGCAGCCGAAGATGGCTTGAGCGGATTGACAGATAATTTTTCATGGTTCGATGCTTTTTTTGGACATATCCCTGGATCTGTTGGCGAAACATCTATAATTGCTATTGGTATAGCTGCAGTAATTCTTTTAGTTACCAGGGTCGCTTCTTACAGAATTATTCTTGGAACAATCCTTGGCATGATGTTGATGAGCTCAATTCTGAATTTAATTGGCTCAGATACCAACCCTATGTTCCAAGTGCCTTGGTATTGGCATTTTGTTATTGGTAGTTTTGCTTTTGGTATGGTGTTCATGGCAACAGAACCAGTTTCAGGCTCAGGCACAAACGCTGGTCGTTGGATATATGGTGGGCTTATCGGTGTTACTGTGGTGTTAATACGAGTTGTTAACCCAGCTTTTCCAGAGGGAATGATGCTTGCAATACTATTTGCTAATCTTTTTGCACCAGTAATAGATCACGTAGTAGTTTCTAGAAATATAGCAAAACGTAAAAGGGCGCTTTCTTATGAATGATTCAGTTTTAAAAACCTTAACAGTATCTTTTGTTGTGTGCTTATTCTGCTCACTGATAGTTTCATTTGCTGCTGTAAGTCTTCGAGATGCTCAAAATCTTAATAAGCTAAATGATCAAAGAGTTAAAATTTTAAAGACTGCTGCTATCTACAATCCCGAAGAATCAATTGAATCTCAATTCGTACGCTTAACTCCTAAATTTGTAGATTTTAGTAATGGCCTTCTATTGGATGAATTTGAGGACTTAGACTTAACTACCTATGATCCAGTTTATTTCTCCAAACAAGCTGATTACTCAACTCCAGTCCCGGCAGATCTAGATATTGCTATTGTTAAAAATAAAGAAAACATTGGAAAGATATATTTACTCAAAGATTTTAATAATAATCTCGAGAAGATTATTTTACCTATTCGGGGCTATGGGCTTTGGGGAACACTATACGGTTATATAGCAATCGATAAGGATCTTAATACAATTCGTGGTTTAGAATTCTATGAGCATAAGGAAACGCCTGGTTTAGGCGCTGAAGTAGACAATCCAAAGTGGAAAGCATTGTGGGATGGTAAAAAAATATATAAAGATGGCGTGATCGAAATTGCAGTTATCAAGGGTAAGGTAGATAAATCTAACAAAATGGCTGATTACCAAGTAGATGGACTTTCTGGCGCAACCTTAACAAGTCGCGGAGTAACTAATATGCTGGCCTTCTGGTTTAGTGAAAGTGGATATCAAGAAACGCTAAGTAAAATAAATTATGACAGTTAAACAATACAAAGAAGTTTTAACCAAGCCATTACTGGATGAGAATCCTATTACCCTTCAGATTTTAGGGATTTGCTCTGCTTTAGCCGTTACGAGCAATCTCTCAGTTACGCTGGTCATGTGTGTTGCACTAACAAGTGTTGTTTCATTCTCCAATCTCTTCATTTCCATTATAAGGAACTACATTCCAAGCAGCGTTAGAATTATTGTTCAGATGACAATCATTGCATCATTGGTAATTGTTGTTGATGAGCTATTAAAAGCGTATGACTACGAAACAAGCAAAAAACTTTCAGTTTTTGTTGGTCTTATTATTACCAACTGTATTGTCATGGGAAGGGCTGAAGCATTTGCAATGAAAGAGAAGCCATTTATAAGCTTTATTGACGGACTTGGAAATGGATTGGGCTATAGTGTTATCTTAATAGCCGTGGCAATTGTTCGGGAGTTATTTGGAGCAGGGACCCTAATGGGCTATGAAATCCTCCCCCTTGTATCAAATGGTGGCTGGTATCCAGCAAACAATCTTCTGTTACTTCCTCCTAGCTCATTCATCTTAATTGGTTTAATGATTTGGGGAATTAGGGCTTATAAAACTGATCAAATTGAGGCCAATGAATTTAAATTATCAAAACATGCAACCGCACCTGACCTAACAAAGAGAGAGTTAAATGCTTGAACATTACCTAAGTATTTTTGTTACCACAGTCTTTATAGAGAATATTGCTTTGTCAGTATTCCTTGGTATGTGTACATTTATAGCTATCTCTAAGAAAATTGATGCTGCTTTTGGTTTGGGTGTAGCGGTCATTGCGGTATGTTTAATTACTGTGCCTTTAAATAACTTCATCTTCAATACTATTTTAAAAGATGGAGCGCTTGCATGGGCAGGTCTGCCAGATGTGAATCTGCAATTCGTTGGTCTGATAAGTTACATAGGTGTAATTGCAGCAGCAGTTCAAATTCTAGAAATGTTCCTCGATAGATTTGTTCCTGCTTTATACAATGCCTTAGGTGTTTTTCTTCCTTTAATCACAGTTAATTGCGCCATACTAGGAGCAACCTTGTTCATGGTTGAGAAGGACTTAAAGTTCGGAGAAAGCGTAGTTTATGGACTTGGGGCAGGTGTTGGTTGGGCAATGGCTATAGTTGTTTTAGCTGGAATTAGAGAAAAATTAAAGTATTCTGATATTCCTGATGGCCTTCAAGGCCTTGGTGTTACTTTCTTAATAGTTGGATTGATGAGTTTTGGATTTATGTCGTTTGGCGGAATTTCTCTTTAGGATTTTATTATGCAAATAGATTTATTTTTAGGTGTTTTTTCTTTTACAGGGATAGTTCTCCTGTTAGTTGGAATCATTATTATGGCTCGAAGCCAATTAGTTAGCTCGGGTGAAGTCTCTATTGAAATCAATGGTGATAGCTCAAATGTAATCAAGGTTCCATCTGGAAGTAAGTTACTTCAAACCTTAGCTGAGAATAAAATATTCTTGTCATCAGCTTGTGGTGGTGGGGGAACATGTAGTCAGTGCAAGTGCCAGATAGCTGAGGGTGGTGGATCTATTTTGCCTACAGAGGAATCTCATTTCAATTCAAAAGAAAAGAAAGAAGGGTGGAGACTTTCTTGCCAAGTTGCAGTTAAAAATGATCTTAAGATTACTATTCCAGAAGAAGTGTTTGGAGTTAAAGAGTGGGAATGTGAGGTTGTATCAAATGATAATGTTGCTACTTTCATTAAAGAATTAATTCTGAAGTTGCCCGAAGGCGAAGAAGTCAATTTTAAAGCTGGCGGTTACGTCCAACTAGAAGCACCCGCATATGACAATCTCAACTATACATCCTTTGATGTAGCTGACGAGTACAGAGAGGACTGGGATAAGTTTAAGATTTGGGACAACGTTGCGAACAATCAAGAGGCAATTATTCGAGCTTATTCAATGGCTAATTATCCAGATGAAAAGGGTGTATTGAAATTTAATATTAGAGTTGCATCGCCGCCACCGGGCTCTTCTGATATTCCCCCTGGTCTAATGTCTTCATGGACGTTTAATTTAAAGCCAGGTGATAAGGTTAGAGTATTTGGCCCTTTTGGAGAATTTTTTGCAAAAGAAACTAAATCAGAAATGGTGTTTGTGGGAGGAGGAGCTGGAATGGCTCCCATGCGTGCACATATTTTTGATCAGTTACTTAGAATTAATGCAGATAGAAAAATTTCATTTTGGTATGGTGCTAGAAGCCTTAAAGAAATGTTCTATGTAGAAGAATTTAATAAACTTGCTGCTGATAATGAAAATTTTGACTGGCATGTAGCACTTTCAGATCCTCAGCCTGAAGACGACTGGAATGGCCTTACAGGTTTCATTCACCAGGTATTATTTGATAACTATCTCGGCTCCCATGATGCGCCTGAGGATTGTGAATTCTACATGTGTGGACCACCAATGATGAACAAAGCCGTTACTGATATGTTAATTAACCTTGGTGTTGAGCCCGAAAATATTATGCTTGATGACTTTGGTGGTTAAGCAAGCTATTTGAATCGATTAATTGCCTCAAAGGTTCTTGCCATCTCGGTTGGACTTTTGTGCGTATTACTCGCATATAACCATAATAAATCCTCTACCTATGAAATTGGTGGAACCATTTATGGAACTTACTGGAGACTTGTTTCAACAGACTACATCTCTGATTCCATAAAAAAATCTATTATCGATGAGTTGGATAGGATAGATTTAATTGCTTCAAACTATAAGATTCAATCTGAGCTATCAGTTCTTAATGCTTCTCCAGCCAACACAAAAATTAAGATTTCTAAGGATCTCTACACACTTTTATCATTGGCAGAGGATCTGAATAGCTTGAGCAACGGTGCCTATGACGTAACTTTGGGGTCCATGGTTATCAATGGTGGCTTTGGTCCTGAGTTAGCAATCAATACATATGACCTTAGGGCTAATAAGAGGTTTGTAATTTCAGAAGACCTTTATCTTGAGAAATATAATCAATTTCTTTTTGATCTTTCGTCAATAGCCAAAGGTTATGCTGTTGATCGTATTTACGATCTTCTCATTGCTTCCAATAGACCTAATTTTCTATTTGATGTTGGTGGAGAGCTAATTGTTAGCGGATCCAAACATGGTGCTCCATGGGTAATCGGGATTCAAGATCCGATTGAATTCAGCAATCAAGCAATTACAAACATTGTCACCGATAATTTTTTGGCAGTAGCTACTTCTGGTGAGTACAGAAATTACTCAATAGATGATTCTGGTATTGCATTAAGCCATACCTTTGACCCACTAACATCTCAGTCAATAAAAAATAATGTTTTATCTGTTACTGTCTCATCAAAGAAATCTGCGATGTTAGCTGATGCATGGGCAACTTTACTTAATGTCATGGGCTCAGAAAGTGGTCTTGAGTTAGCAGAAAAACATCAAATCTCTGTTTTATATATAATTAATGAAAATAATGAAGTTAGGTTTCAAAAATCTAGCCACTGGACACACTGATGTTTGAATTTTTATTAGTATTTTTGGTTATGGCAATATCATTTGCTGCTATTGCCATTGGAGTTATTGCTAAAGACAAACCTATAACTGGAAGTTGTGGAGGTCTTGCAAATCTCGAAAAGGGTGCATCCTGTCAAATTTGTGGACGCACCTCTTCAGAGATATGTGATACCTAGAATTGATTCATGGTGTTATCGTCACCAGAAGCTTTAAGAGCAGCCTCACCAGCAAAATATTCTTTATGATCGTCGCCCATGTCTGAGCCAGCCATATTTTGATGTTTTACACATGCTATGCCTTGGCGAATCTCCTTTCTTTGAACGCCTTCAACATAGCCAAGCATTCCCTTATCACCAAAATACTCTTTAGCTAAATTATCTGTCGATAGTGCCGCAGTATGATAAGTTGGAAGTGTTATTAGATGATGGAAAATACCAGCATCACGCGCTGCATCAGCTTGGAATGTCTGGATTCTTTTGTCGGCTTCAATCGCTAATTCAGTTGCATCGTAAGACTCATCCATTAGATCATCTCTTTCATAGGATGATGTATCTGCACCATCTTCTATCATTGAGTCGAACACTTGCTGTCTAAAGTTTAAGGTCCAGTTGAAAGATGGACTATTGTTATAGACAAGCTTGGCATTTGGGATAACCTTCTTGATTTCATCCATCATTGCTCCAATCTGACCAATATGCGGTTTTTCTGTTTCAATCCATATTAGGTCTGCTCCATTTTGAAGGCTAGTGATTGAATCTAAAATACAACGAGCTTCACCTGTACCTTTTTTAAATTGATATAGGTTACTGGGAAGTCTCTTGGGTCTAACAAGCTTCCCATTTTGATTGATAAGAACGTCTCCATGATTCATCGTTTCAGCAGTCACCTCTTCAACATCAAGGAATGAATTGTATTGATCACCTATGTCTCCAGCTTCGTTGGTAACAGCAATTTGCTTTGTTAATCCCGCGCCAAGTGAATCTGTTCTAGCAACAATAACGCCATCATCTACACCTAGCTCTAAAAATGCGTACCTAACAGCATTAATTTTAGCTAGGAAGTCTGAATGAGGTACAGTCACCTTGCCATCTTGATGGCCACATTGTTTTTCATCTGATACTTGATTCTCAATTTGAATACAGCAAGCGCCAGCTTCAATCATTTGTTTAGCCATAAGATACGTAGCTTCTTCATTTCCAAACCCAGCATCAATATCCGCAATGATTGGGACAATATGAGTTTCAAAATTATCAATTTTATCTTGAATAGCTTGCTGTTGATCCTGGGGAGCTTTGTCAAGCTCTCTAAATAAAGCTGCTAGCTCTCTTGCATCAGCCTGTCTTAAAAATGTATATAGCTCCTCAACAAGACTAGCTACAGATGTTTTCTCATGCATCGATTGATCTGGAAGGGGCCCAAATTCTGACCTGAGCGCTGCAACCATCCAGCCAGAAAGGTATAAATATTTCTTATCGGTTGTGCCAAAATGCTTTTTAATTGAAATAAGTTTTTGTTGCCCGATAAAACCATGCCAGCAGCCAAGTGATTGAGTATAAGAAGAAGTATCGCTATCGTAGGCTTCCATATCTTTTCGCATAATTGATGCAGTATATTTAGCAACGTCTATTCCAGTTTTAAATTGATTTTGTATAGCCATTCTTGCTGCAAACTCGGGCTTGATAGAGCTCCAATGAGTGCCTTGAAAATCGGGGATAGCCTTCAGCCTTTCAATTTCAGAGGATAATGTAAGTTTGCCCATAATATAGCTCCAGATATTTATATATGTAGTGGATTGAAATTTATATGGTTTAAATTGTCAATATATATTAAAAAGCATATTTAATAGGCTTTTTAGGAGATTATTATTGTAACTTAACTACAAAAATTACAATTTTGCTAGTTTGATAGCATCGCCAAGATAGTTGGTTGGGGTAAGCTTTTTCAGCTTATCTTTAGCAGCCTCAGATATCTCTAAGTTTTCAACAAGCTCTGCATAAGAATTTTGATCTAAACTTACGCCACGTGTTTTTAATTTTATGATCTCATAAGCATTATCAAGACCCTCTAACTTCATCACAATTTGAATTGCTTCAGCTAAAATCTGCCAATTATTTTCTAACTCATTGATCGCTTTTTGCTTATTTGGCTGGAGCTTTGATAGACCCTTGAGAACTGATGAAAAGCCAACATATGAATAAGCAAATCCAACACCTAGATTTCTTAATACAGTAGAGTCTGAGAGATCACGCTGCAATCTTGATTTTGTAAGTTTATTGGCGAAGAATTCCATCATTGCATTTGATAGCCCTAAATTACCTTCTGAATTTTCAAAATCAATGGGATTAACTTTATGCGGCATAGTTGATGAGCCGACTTCACCTTCTTTCAGTTTTAGTTTAAATAGATCATTTGCAATGTACATCCAAATATCTTGATTAAAATCAATAAGTATATTGTTAACTCTTTGGATGCAGTGGGCCACTTCAGCTATTCCATCATGAGGTTCAATCTGTGTAGTGACTGGATTTTGCTCGACTTGAAATGATGCTAAGAATTTCTTGGTTTGATTTGCCCAGTTTATGTTTGGATCACTTATAACTAGAGTGTGATAGTTGCCAGTTGCTCCACCAAATTTTGCTAATGGTTTCATGGTTTTTAAGCTATTTCGTTGACGTTTCAGGCGCTCTACAAAAACCTTCATTTCTTTGCCAAGGGTTGATGGTGAGGCTGCTTGCCCATGTGTTCTTGCAAGCATTGGGATTGATGACCAAGTTCTTGCTCTCTTGTTGAGCTCTTTAATAATAACATCGAGCTGTTTCAAATAAATGATTTGTGCATCCCTCATTAAGATAGCGTAGCTAAGTGAATTCACATCTTCGCTGGTCAATGCAAAATGAACTAAATGCTCATATCTTTTTAGACTGGAGGACTTTTTTAACTCATCGCGTATAAAGTACTCAACAGCTTTTACATCGTGGTTTGTTTTACCTTCAATCGACTTGATCTTTTTGGCTGATTTTTCATCAAAGCTATTTTTAAGCGCCAGAAGATTTTTAATATTAGGTTTAGAGAGAGCAGGAAAATTTTTTCCACCCTTAGAACAAAGAAATATTAGCCATTCAATTTCAATTTCAAACCGGACTTTATTTAAATTAGATTCAGAAAAGTTAGTCGCAAGGTCTGCAATTTTATCATTATATCGATTATCAAGAGGCGAAATTAGCTGTTCAATTTTCATAGGATGATTATAGCTAGACTTGGATCGATTTAGCTATGATACCTCCACCTAAACATTGATTATTAGAATAGAGTACCGCAGATTGACCTGGAGCTATTGCTCTAATTTCTTCTTTAAATTGTATTTCAACCTCATCTTTTTTAAAAACAGCATTACATTCAACTGGCTTGCCTCTGTGCCTAACTTGGACCTCACAATCCAAAGACTCGGGCTCTAATCCAGCATTGATCCACTTCATTGATTCCATAATCAAGCCTGAGCTCATCAACAGAGGATTAGATCCACCCTGGCATACATACACCTCATTTAATTCAATGCTCTTCCCATAAACGTACCAAGGTAATTCTGATTTATCTTTTACCCCACCAACATTTAGTCCTTGACGCTGGCCTTGAGTGAATAGAAGGGCACCCGGATGCTCTCCTAGAATAAGTCCTTCAGAGTCTTTTATATTTCCGGGTTTAAATGATATGAATCTTTTTAAGAAATCTCTTAAATTTCTCTCACCAACAAAACATATGCCTACTGAATCCTTTTTATCATAGTTAATAAAATTATTTTCTTCTGCAATTCTTCTTACCTCATCTTTTGGTAAATCCTGAAGTGGAAACAAGCACTTTGAAAATTCTGACTCTTTTACCTCATGTAAAAAGTATGTCTGATCTTTGTTTAAATCATCGGCTCTCATCAGCATTGTTCTTCCATCTCTCTTGGTAAGTCGCGCATAGTGTCCTGTAGCAATATGATCTGCACCAATTTTGAAAGCATAATCTAAAAAAGATTTAAATTTAATCTCCCTGTTACATAAAATATCTGGATTTGGAGTTCTGCCTTTCTCATGCTCTGATAAAAACTCTTTAAATACTCTATCCCAGTACTCATCACTAAAGTTAGCTCTGTGCAGAGGAATACCCAATGAATCGCAGATCTTTGATGCATCTTTAAAATCTACTTCAGAAGTACAAACTTCGCCTGGTTCATTCTGCCAGTTCTGCATGAATAGACCTTGAACTTGATAACCCTGCTGTTTTAACAAAAGAGCAGCCACAGAAGAGTCAACGCCACCTGACATACCAACAACAACTTTTTTGCCTGCATTATTTGACATAAATTATCTTCAAGCCCTCTATTTCAAAGAATTTTTAGAGTATAATTCTCCCCGATTTATATTATATAAGCGTTTAATCATAAGAGGACAGCAATGAGCTACAAACATATTAACATTCCTGCTGAAGGCACAAAAATTACTTTCGAAAATGGGTCCCTGGTTGTACCGGACAATCCAATTATTCCTTTTATTGAGGGTGATGGTATCGGAGTAGACATAACACCAGCAATGATTGATGTTGTAGATAATGCTGTAAAAGTTGCTTATCACGGTGCCAAAAAAATATCTTGGATGGAAGTATATTGCGGTGAAAAATCTACCACTATTTACGACAAAGATACTTGGCTTCCAGACGAAACAATTGAGGCATTAAAAGAATACATCGTAAGTATCAAAGGCCCTCTAACAACACCTGTTGGAGGTGGTATCAGGTCGCTAAATGTTTCCTTGAGACAGATTCTAGACCTTTATGTATGTTTGAGACCCATTAGGTATTTTTCAGGCGTCCCTAGCCCTGTAAAGAATCCCTCTCATGTGGACATGGTTATTTTTCGTGAAAACTCTGAAGATATTTATGCTGGTGTAGAGTTTGAAGCTGGTTCTCCTGAGGCTGATGCAATGGTTAAGGTATTGCAGGAGCAATTTGGTGTTACTCAGATTCGTTTCCCACAGAATGTTGGTCTTGGCGTCAAGCCAATCTCAAAACAGGGAACAGAAAGACTTGTTAAGCAAGCCATAGATTATGCAATTAAAAACAACAGAACCTCTGTAACGCTTGTTCATAAGGGCAATATCATGAAATACACTGAAGGAGCTTTTAGAGACTGGGGCTACGATGTAAGCATGAATTCTTATGGCGGTGAATTATTTGACGGCGGTCCTTGGGTTACTATTAAAAATCCTAATAATGGCCAAAGCATTGTTATTAAAGATGTTATTTGTGATGCTTTTTTGCAGCAAATACTTACAAGACCAAAAGAGTATGACGTCATAGCTACAATGAATTTAAATGGTGACTATATTTCAGATGCATTGGCTGCATGTGTTGGCGGTATAGGAATAGCTCCTGGAGCAAATATTGGAGATGACTCAGCTTTGTTTGAGGCTACCCATGGAACTGCGCCAAAATATGCTGGACAAGACAAAGTTAACCCTGGCTCCTTGATGCTCTCTGCTGAAATGATGTTGCGTCATTTAGGGTGGGGTGAAGCAGCTGATTTGATCATTTCTTCTATGGAAGCCGCTATAAACGACAAAATGGTTACTTACGACTTCGAGCGACTAATGGATGATGCCAACCTTGTTTCATGTTCAGGCTTTGCCAAGGAAATGATCAAAAGAATGTGAAGATAATTCAATCTTCAGACTCGAATAACGATATATCGTCAGATCAAGGAACCATTGTACTCGAGGATAAACCTGAGCTAAAAGAACCGCCCTTGTATCAAGTTGTCTTACTTAACGATGATTTTACTCCGATGGATTTTGTAATTTACATTCTTCAATCTATCTTTGGTTATGAGCACGAGAGATCTACACAAATAATGCTCGCCGTTCATACAAAAGGTAAAGGAGTCTGTGGTATATTTCCTAAAGAGATTGCAGAAATGAAATCTCATGAAATTAATGAAATGGCTAAAGCCCATGAGCACCCTTTAATCAGTGAAATCGAACCAATGACAGACTAATGTTTAGCAAAGAATTAGAACAATCCATAGCAAGTTTATTTGATCAAGCGCAAGATCAAAATCTTGAGTATTTAACTATTGAGCACTTGTTGCTGATGTTGATCTCAGATTACGATGTTCGCCAGGCGCTAGAGACTAATGATGTGAATTTAAATACGCTACGTGAGAACCTAGAGGAGCACGTGCGCGATAATACACCTGTTAAAGTCGATGCAAAAAAACCAGTTCAGCCTACACTTGGATTTCAAAGGGTTCTTCAAAGAGCAGTATTCCATGTTCAATCCTCAGGCAAAGGTGTGGTTAAGCCAATTAATCTTCTGGTTGCTATATTTTCAGAGAAAGAATCTCATTCAGTTTATTTGCTATCTAAGCAGGGAATAGGGCGCCTCGATATAGTTTCTTATATTTCTCACGGAAAGACATCAACATCTGATGAGGGCATAGAGTCACCTGATGAAGATGGTCAAGCACCAGAGGAAGCAACAACAACTGAGCTGGAGTTTTTAATTAATCTTAATGAGCTAGCAAGCAACAGTAAAATTGATAAGTTAATTGGTAGGTCTGAAGAGATTGAAAGAATTGTTCAAATCTTAGCCAGAAGAACAAAAAATAATCCATTGTTGGTTGGTGAGTCTGGGGTAGGGAAGACAGCTATTGCTGAAGGCTTGGCTCATCTGTTAAACGAAAAGGAAGTACCTGAGTTTCTTCAAGAATCAACGTTGTATTCACTGGACATAGGAGCTCTCATTGCAGGCACTAAATACAGAGGAGATTTTGAAAAGCGTTTAAAATCTGTTCTTAGCTTTTTAGATAATGAAAATAATCCTATTTTATTTATTGACGAGATTCACACTATTATTGGAGCCGGATCAGCCTCAGGTGGTAGTTTAGATGTATCAAATTTATTAAAACCAGCACTTGGCAAGGGTAAATTAAGATGCATTGGATCAACAACTTTCCAGGAATACAGAGGTGTCTTCAATCAAAACCAGGCTCTATCAAGAAGATTCCAGAAAATTGATGTTATGGAGCCATCCGTTGAGGATTGTGTCCAAATTCTTGAAGGCCTGAAGAGTAATTATGAATCTCATCACAACGTTAAGTATTCATACGAATCAATCAATACTGCTGTCTCACTATCCAAGAGATTTTTAAACGATAGGTTTTTACCAGATAAAGCCATAGATCTAATTGATGAGGCAGGCGCACTGCTGAATATAGGCAGAAAAAATTCTAAACAAATTACAGTTAATCAAAATCACATAGAAAAAACAATTTCAAAAATATCAAAAATTCCTGAGCAAACAATTTCTAGTCAAGAGTCTACAAATCTTCAGAAACTTGAATCGGATCTTAAAACTGTAATTTTTGGTCAAGACCAAGCTATCCATAGTTTGGTTAATGCGATTAAATTATCTAGGGCAGGGCTTAGAGATGATAATAAAACCATTGGGTCATTCCTTTTTGCAGGGCCAACAGGCGTCGGCAAGACAGAGATCACTAATCAACTAGCAAACATGATGGGAATTGAGTTGGTGCGTTTTGATATGTCTGAGTACATGGAGAGACACACAGTATCAAGACTCATCGGAGCGCCGCCAGGCTATGTCGGCTTTGATCAAGGCGGCCTATTAACAGAGGCTGTTGTCCAAAACCCTCACTGTGTCTTACTGCTTGACGAAATAGAGAAAGCTCATCCTGATATTTACAATCTTTTACTTCAGATCATGGATTCAGGAGTATTAACTGATAACAATGGCAGAAAGGCAGACTTCAGAAATGTCATTGTAGTTATGACTACTAACGCAGGTGCAGATCTTCTTGAAAAGAAATCCATTGGTTTTAGTGATCAATCCAACGAATCTGATGCTCTGCTATCTCTTAAAAAGCTTTTCTCGCCAGAATTTAGAAATAGATTGGATGAGATTATTCAATTTAACTACTTGCCTATAGAGGTTATCCTTTCTATTGTTGATAAATTCTTAACAAAGCTTCAGGCCCAGCTAGATGCAAGAAATGTTGAGCTAATTTACTCTAAGAAAGTATTAAATTGGATTGCAGACAATGGATACAACAAAGAGATGGGCGCGAGGCCTATGGAGCGTTTTATTACCAATAAGATTAAAAAACCTCTTGTTGACAAAGTCTTATTTGGGGATCTTAGTAAGGGTGGCCAAATCAAGGTTGATTTAGGTAAAGATGGGATTGTCTTCTCAGCTAAGAAGAAAACTGTAAAAACTAAGGCTTAGCGGCCTCTAAACGTTATTCTGCCTTTAGTTAAGTCGTAAGGAGTCATTTCTACCTTAACTTTATCACCAGTTAAAATTCTGATGTAATGCTTACGCATTTTTCCCGAGATATGAGCTTCAATAATATGATCATTCTCTAACTTTACTCTGAAAGTAGTATTAGGAAGTGTCTCAATAACTTCGCCTTCAAATTCTAGATTATCTTCTTTAGCCATGAAGTGTATTTTACACTAATAAGAAGCCTCAATGTTTACGACTTATAAGAAAGTTATATAATATTAATTTACTAAATAGGCAGCACAGAATGTCACAAAATATTAGTGTTTATATGGTTGTCAATCTGACCATCAATGATCCGGAAGAATATCGAATATACGAAAAAGGTTTCTTTGCTTATTTGCAAAAGCATAACGGATCATTTATTACCTACGATGATAATCGAGTAGTTTTAGAGGGCATAGAACCAATTCTAGGAAGAGCTATTATCTTTTCGTTCCCATCTGAAGAAGATGCTGATAATTGGTGGGCTGATGAGGGGTATCAAGAGCTTTCAAAACATAGACGAGCAGCAACAGATATTACACTGCAACGAATCAAGGGGCTGCCTCCAAGAACGTAAACGAGTTACTTCTCTTTATTGAGAAAAATAGCTCCTTTATAGATTATTGCTGGAAGTATGATCCAGGGAATTTGCGTTTGAAACATAATGCGTCTTCCATTAAAAGAAAATAACTCAGGATTATAATATGATCCAAATGGAGCTAATGGAGCCCATGAAAGTATTTTTCCTTGGGCTAGTTGATCGTGATAAAGAAACATCTCAACTCCAATATTCTGAGCTATACACCAGAGCATAAATATTGAGAATGCTCTCCAGCTCCATCTAATAAAAATTGCATTATCCCGGCTACATAATAACCAAGTGAGATAGAGGCCACCGAGCCCAATAGTTCCGGCATCAGCCAACGAATTCATCAGCCAATTAATATTCTGCGGAAGCCAAGTATTCAATGCCGCAGACCGCCTAATATTTACTGGGTCGCCATCTACCCATCCATAAGTAAACCAAAGCTCCCACCCAAATGCACAAGCTATAAAGATGCATGCATATAAACTTAGTACAGATGTTGGCAGAGTGTCTCTTTTGTAAATAAGATATATGAGGGGGGCTAAAGCAGAGACGTAAACTACACATACAACCCTTATTTCTTCAAATGACATAATTCACCTTAAGAATATATTTGAATTATTGCAAACATAATGAAACCAAAGAGAGCTGCTAGCAGCAGCGGATATTCTCCCAGTTTTAAGGAATATTTTTTTGGCATCAATAGCAAAACAGCAATTGAGCCTGTAATCAATCCCAAGGCCCACAGCAAATCATTTAGCTCATTAAAAAGCTCTGATAAAACCATTGAAATTATTCTTTAGGCAATAAATCATTTAGTCTTTCAACTGAATCTAGGTATTCACTAATGAGACCAAACATCACATCTTTAACTGAATCAATTTGCTTGATCTGCCCAATTACCTGACCAGCTGCATTAAAAGAAACATCCTGAGTATTTCCTGAGCCTGCATAGATGGAAGTTCTTCTCATAGCATCAAACGTAATCATTCCCTGCAGCGGCATTGGAAGTGGATCTGGGTTCTCAGGATTTTCCCAGGCCTCAGTCCACTTATTTTTTAGCATTCTTGCAGGCTTACCTGTCCATGCTTTACTTCTAATAGTATCTTCACTTGTCGCATTAAGATAAGACTCTTTTTCAGCAGGTTGAGCAGCAGCTTCTTCAACTGCTAACCACAAAGATCCACACCAGATTCCTTGAGCTCCCATAGACATTGCAGCAGCCATTTGTCGACCATTACCAATACCTCCTGCCGCTAATACAGGTAAATCTCCAACCGCCTCGATAATTTGTGGCCACAAGACTATGCTTCCAATTTCCCCGGTATGCCCACCACCTTCTCCTCCCTGAGCAATAATAAAATCTAAACCTGCTTCTTTATGGGCTAAAGCTTGTTTAATTTTTCCGCATAGAGCTCCTATCAAAACACCCTTGTCTTGAATTTTTTTTATCATATCTGCAGGAGGTGTGCCTAATGCATTTGCTATTAATTTTACATTCGGATGTTTTAAAGCTTCTTCAATTTGAGGTTCAGCAGTAGCTTCTGTCCATCCAAGTAAACCTCCCTTTGGTCCGTTTGTCTCAGGAGCTTCGGGAACACCACTTTCTGTTAGTAAGTTATCTACAAATTTTCTGTGCTCATCTGGAATCATTTTCTGTAATTGTTCAAGCAGTTGTTCAGGGTCTTTTTCCTCCATGCCTTCATACTTTTGAGGAATAACCGTATCAACTCCATACGAATAATCGCCGATATGAGCATCAATCCAGTCCAGTTCTTCTTTTAGCTGATCTGGTGAATAACCGACGGCTCCTAGCACACCAATTCCGCCAGCTTTACTGACTGCAACAACAACATCTCTGCAATGAGTGAAGGCAAAAATTGGATATTCAATACCGAGTTTCTTGCAAATATCTGTTTTCATAATAAGAGTAATAATTTATTTAACTTTTTTATTATACAAATAAATTGCACCTCATGGAGTATCAAATCATTCGTTTATGTCAACAAGGAATAGGAATATTTATCGTTTTTTAAAATAAATTTCATGGGTTATAGTTGATTGGTTACAATTGAACTTATTAAAGCCTTGGTGAATATTATGGAATGGGATTATGAATTTGACGTTGTTGTAGTTGGCTCTGGAAATGGAGCATTAACAGCCGCTCTTTGCTCTCATGATGGAGGAGCTAAAACCTTAGTAATTGAAAAAAGCAGTCAGTTTGGAGGCACTTCCGCCACCTCTGGTGGAGGCGTTTGGATTCCAAATAATCGTTATGCAAAGGCTGAAAATGTTGATGATTCTGATCAAGATGCCAGAAATTACATTAATAGCGTTTCGCCTGAAGGCATGATCAAAGATGAGCTTATCGAAACATATATTTCTGAGGGCCCTAGAATGATTGACTATCTTCATGAAAATTCCCAAGTGAAGTATAGAAATCTAGCTCACTATCCTGATTACTTTCCGGACAATACCGGTGGTAAAGAAGGCAATAGATCTATGGAGCCCGAACCAATTTTTGGAACTGAATTGGGTGATGATCTGGGTAAGTTGCGCGAGCAGCATCCCCAAACAGCATTCACAATGGGTCCAATCAATATGAACTTTACTCAAGTCGAAGGACAGCTTTTACTGGGCGCTCTTCCGGGTTGGAAAACGCAGTTCGCAAAATTATTTACTAAATATATTTTAGATTTTCCTATGCGCCTCAAGTGGGGATGGAAGGATAGAAGATTAACAATGGGCAATGCAGGCATAGCTAGGCTCATTTTATCTCTGAAGGATCGCAAGGTAGATTTATGGACACTTACAGCCATGACAGATTTGGTTGATGAAAATGGTAAAGTGATAGGCATAAAAGCAACTAAAGATGGCTCATCTATTAATATTAAAGCTAACAAAGGAGTCATCCTAGCTGCAGGTGGTTTTGAAAGAGATCAAGACCTAAGAGATAAATATCTTCCTAAGCCCAGCAATGCAGAATGGAGCGCAGCAAATATTCATAATACTGGTGATGCTTTGAAGGCAGCATTAAAATTAGGGGCTGATACCCATCAAATGGATACAGGCTGGTGGTCAACAACCATGAAGGTTCCGGGTCAGGAAAAAGGATGGCTTTCTATGGTCGATAAATCTATGCCTGGTAATTACACCGTTAATAAAAATGGTGAGAGATTCTCTAATGAATCTCAAAATTATGTAAGTTTTGTTAATGATATGTTTGCAAAGTTTGATGAAGGTAATCCATGCGCTCCTTGCTATATGATTTTTGACAGTAATTTTAGAAAAAACCGACCTTGTGGCCCTCTTTTACAAGGCAGTATGCAACCTGACTCCGCTGTACCTAAAGAATGGTGGACTCCATCTTTTTTATCTAAAGGCGAAACTCTTGAGGAGCTTGCTGAAATTGTAGGAATCGATCCAGATGGCTTAAGAGCTACTCAAGCTAAAGTGAATGGATATGCTGTAACTGGAAAAGATTTAGAGTTACAGAGAGGTGATAGTGCCTATGATCGATATTATGGAGATCCATCCGTTACTCCAAATCCCTGTTTGGCTCCCTTAAAAGAAGGGCCATTTTATTGCATGGTTTTGTACCCAGGAGAGATGGGAACTGCAGGAGGGTTAGTAATTGATACTCATGCAAGAGTCCTTAAGCAAGATGGTCAGCCAATTGCAGGGCTTTATGCTTGCGGTAACGTAACCACTGCACTTCTTCCAACTTACCCAGGCCCTGGTTCTACGCTAGGACCAGCCATGACATTTGGGTATCTTGCTGCTAAGGATATAACAGGCACAAATTTTTAATGGATTTTAAAAATAAAACTGCCCTGATTTCTGGCTCAGGACAAGGTGTTGGCAGGGGAATAGCTCTAGCTCTATCTGAGCGAGGTGCTAATATTGCTTTGGTTGGTAGAACTCTTTCAAAAGTTAAGTCTGTTGCTGATGAAATAAAAAATAATGGTGGCTCAGCTATAGCAATAGAGTGTGATGTTAAAGACAAAGATTCTATTAAAACCGCAATTGATCTAACAATATCAGAATTTTCTGGCATTAATTTTCTTATTAACAATGCACAAGAAGTTCCTTTGGGTAACTTATTGCAAGTATCAGATGACGCATTTGAAGCAGGCTGGATGTCTGGCCCATTAGCAACATTTCACTTTATGAAACTATGTCATCCTTTTCTAAAGGGCGGAGGAAAAATAATTAACCTAGCAAGCTCATCCGCTTTAAGGGCAGATTCTGAGGGCTATGGTGCATATGCAGCCGTAAAAGAAGCCATAAGAGCACTTTCAAGAACAGCAGCAGTGGAATGGGGTCCGGATAGTATTCTTGTGAACTGCATTATGCCACTGGCTAAATCTACAGGTATGGAGTGGTGGATGAATGAGCGCCCTGAAGAAGCCGCTGAATTTGTTAAAACGATTCCGCTTGGAAGGGTAGGCGACTGCAAGGATGATATTGGAGAGGCGGTTTGCCATCTTCTAAGCGAAGGCATGTCTTATATCACTGGCTCAACTATTATGATCGATGGAGGTCAAGCCTTTTTAAGGTAACTATATTATGGATAAATTACAAAAATTATTAGATATTGAGGACATAAAGAACCTTAAGCACCGATATTTCAGGGCCATAGATATGGCTGATTTTGATTTGCTTGATAATATCTTTACCGACGATATTACCGTTGACTATAGAGGTGGAACGTATCGCTGGGAATCTCAGGGCAAAGACACAATTACTGAAAGTCTTCGTTATTCCTTTCACAATCAATCTTGCGCAATGCATACAGGCCATCACCCGGAGATTGACATAATCTCAGAAACCGAAGCTAAGGGTAAATGGTATCTCCAAGATATTTTTTATAATATTGATCACAATACGGTTACCCAAGGTACAGCATTGTATGAGGATGTATATGTAAAAATAAATGGCCAATGGCTAATCAAACATTCTGAATATGACAGAATATGGGAGCAAGTCTCACCGATTAGTCCAGATATTGAATTCACAAAAATCTTGCTTAAGGATAAAGGCATTCAAAAAGGAGAAATGAAATGAAAGAAAAAGTTCAAACTGCCATAGATAATTATGTATTAGCTTACACAAATAACGATAAAGAATTATTTACTAGTCTTTGGGCTCCAGATGCTATTTTTGAAGATCCAGTGGGAGCAGAGCCATGTGTTGGCATAGAAGCTATATCTGCTTTTTGGGATTTTGGTCATGTTGAAGGAATGACTATTTTACCTGCTGATGTTCAAACAGTTGTCTGTGGAACCGAGGGCATTTTAAAGGCTGTCATGCAGGTACGTAATACTTCAGATAACTCAGGTATGAATATCTCTATTGTCGATCATTTTATTGTTAATGAGCAGGGAGAAATCACTAGCGGCCGAGCTTTTTGGGATGAAAACTCTATCACTCAACCAGATAACATTAACTCAATAGAGATAAATGTAGATGACTTTAAAGATAGGAGTTAGTTTTTATCTACAATGAATCTAAGTGTTAATTTAAATAAAATAGCCCTTTTAAGGAATTCTAGAGGCTCAAACACACCTTCCTTAGAAGCCTATGCCAATAAAGCTATCTCACTTGGCGTAGATGGTCTAACTTTGCACCCGAGGCCTGATCACCGTCATGCCACTAGCAATGATGCTCTAAATATTAGCAGCCTCTGCAAAGAAAAATCATTAGAATTTAATCTGGAAGGAAATCCATTTTCTCAGCCTAAAAATGAGTTTCTTGGTTTTTATGAGCTATGTCTTCAAGCTAAGCCTGATCAAATAACCCTTGTGCCAGATGGAGAGGGTCAACTAACGTCTGATAGCGGTTGGGAGCCTGGATTTCAAGACTCCGAACTAAAGTCTTTTATTGCAAAGGTAAATGAGCTCAATTGTAGGACCAGTTTATTTATAAATGCCGACATCCATTCTGTTGAATATGCCTCAGATATGAACTTTGATCGCATTGAAATATACACTGGACCTTTTGCTCAAGCATGCTTGCTAGATAAAAATGAATTGCAGATTAATTGCGATAAGATTAAAGAGGTTATCAATAGAGCTCAGCACTTAGGATTGGGGGTTAATGCAGGGCATGACCTATCACTCGATAATATTCAACTCTTAAAGGAATGTGGTCTAATAGATGAGGTATCAATAGGACATGCAATTATGACTGACTCATTGAAATATGGGTTCGACGCCACCATAATAAAATATATAAATATTATTAGAGAGAAATAATGTCCATTGAAGAAAAAATAAATGCCCAACTTACAGATAATGACATCCTCATTTATATGAAGGGATCACCTTATGAGCCTAAATGTGGGTTTTCAGCAAAAACTGTTCAAGCATTAATCGATTGCGGAGCGGAGTTTTCGTACGTTGATATCCTTGAAAATCAGGACATTAGACAAACTCTCCCAAGCATTTCCGATTGGCCAACCTTCCCACAAGTTTTTTTAAAAGGAGAGTTAATTGGCGGTTGTGATATTGTCTCCGAAATGCACGAAGCAGGGGACCTGCAACTAGCCATAGACAAAGCCCTAGTTAAATAGATCCAAAGTCTTTTAACATAGCCTTTAACTCTAAGGAGTGCTGCTCTTCTTCTCCAATTAGGCCACGAGCGTACTCCTCTAAATATATCGAGGCATCTGCAACGCTAGCAAGTAATTTCTTGTATAAGGACAAAGCATGCAATTCGTGTTCTAACGCTTCTTCAAGAATATCTTTAATGGTATGTCGATTGGTTTCTTCAATTTTTGCAATTTTTTGACTTGGGTGACCATCAAGCCCAACAATAAGTTCTCCGGCTTGTTGAGAATGTAAAAGAGATTCACTTGCTTGCTCTTTAAGAAAATTAACTATTGGCAATCTATAAGGGCCAGTAACCATTAAAGATGAGTGCGTATAGCGAACAACGCCAGCTAATTCATATTCCATAATTGAATTTAATATTGCGCAAACGTCCTCATTGTTTATCTCTTTCATCTCCATTATGTGCTCCGTTATAGTTGTGAATAGCAGTCAATATATGTGATTTAATATGTATTGTAAACCACTGATATAAGGTATTTATTTAATGATAATCATTATCACTATGGTAATTACAATCATTTATGAAATCATAGATATTATGCAAGTTATTAGGGGTGATAGTTATCAATCCTGGGTTTATTCCAGCGCATCAGACCTTATAGTTGTGGATCCATGGTTAACAAGAAAACAGGTCTTCCCTATTCTTGAGTGGTTGTTATACAGAGATTCAGATCAATCATCATACCTAGAGCAGCATAATCAGATAGATGCAGTTACTCATATAATTATTACAGCGCACTTTTCAGATCACCTAGATTTAGAAAGTTTAAAAAAATTTAAAGCTGATATTCCTATTTTCACTACTGCAGAAGCAGCAAAAGTTCTTATTAAAAATCATTTTACAAATACTGTTATCGTAAAACCTCATCATAAATACCAGCTTGGTTCATTTGAGCTTGAGGTATACGAAGCTGGAAGTCCCTACCATTCAACAACATTTGCATACACCCTAAGAGATGTCACGTCGATTATATTTCATGAGTCTCATATGGTTGACGCAAACTTAAGTTTTAAAAATCTTAACGCATGTATCTTGACGGTAGATCAGGTGAAGGTGCTTGGATTCATAAAGGTATCGATGGGAATTGAGCAGGCCAAAAAGATGCAACAAAAACTTAATGCTGAATATCTCCTGGCAACAGGGATTGCACCAAACAAGACAAAAGGTCTTATTACCTGGCTTTTATCTATTAAAGAAAATTATAGCTCGTTAAAAGGTGTGAACTCAGCATGCAACGAAACTGGCGATTCATTAATGCTCTAAGCATAGAAGATTATATCGAAGGCAATTCTAGAGATATTTTTCTAGTTAACTTGATTCACTTAAGACCAAAGAATTTTGCACAGCATCAAATGTATTAATGATACTGCAAAAAACTTCTGCTGTTACTTTAGCGTCATATGCAGCGCTATGCGCTTCGTCGTTATCATAGTCAATCTCAAGTTCCTTGCAGATTCTAGCAAGAACAGTTTGTTGAGTCGCTAATACACCAAGACTAACGGTATCAATAAGTGAGAAGGGATGAAAAGGAGATTTTCTTATGTTATTTCTTTTGCAAGCTTCAAGAATAAAACTATGATCAAAAAAAGCATTATGACCAACTAGGATAGCTCGCGAACAATCATAAAATTTTTTATGCTTATTAATTATCTTAAATAAATCATTTAATGCTGTTTTTTCGTCAATGGAAACCCTTAATGGATGATTCAAGTCAAGCTTTAAAAAATCCAACGACTCTTGATTTAATTCGAGACCCTCAAATGGATCGATATGATGTCTGTACGACTCTCCAAGAACATATTGATCATCAGAGAAATCAATTAATTGGATAGCTATTTCTAAGATTGGATTTTTTTCACAATCAAAACCACCAGTCTCAAGATCGACTACAACTGGCAGGAATTTTCTAAATCTATCTTTTAACATTTTTGCCCCTTATGATGCCTCTATAATAAACGATAAATCAGTGCTTACATGAAGTTTTTAGATATCACAGACACTCTTTTTAACGGCGTACAAGCCTCTTCGCACATTGAATTTGATCATGAAAAAATCTTTTATTGTGAGGATGATATTTCTGGTCTGAAATCAATTATTGCTATTCACAGTTCGAAATCAGGCCCGGCCATAGGTGGTTGCAGGTTCCGTCAATACCAAACCTATGAAGAGGGCTTAACAGATGTTCTACGCTTATCTAGAGGCATGACCGAAAAGAATAATGCTGCTGACATACCCTTTGGTGGCGGCAAAGCTATTATCTTTAGTGACAAGCCCAAATCCACTGAATTGCTTGTAGCATTTGCATCATTTTTAAACCAACTCGAAGGAATTTACTATTCCGCTGAAGACATGGGTATTTCACTCGAGGACATTCAGCTGGTTGGCAAACATACTCCTTATGTATTTGATAATGTTGACCCCGGATCATATACGGCAAAAGGAATATTTTACTCAATACAAGTTGCTTTAAAATTCTACTTGCAGAAAGATATTAAAGATTCAATCATCTCACTTCAAGGCGCTGGCAGTGTTGGCTCTGAACTAGCTAAGTTACTGGGAGATATGGGAGCTACAATTTATGTCCAAGACATCGATCAGGTTAAGCTTCAACAGTTAAGCACTGAGAATACTCATATAGTTGAAGATGCCTTAACTCAAGAATGTGATTTGCTATCACCTTGCGCTGTGGGAGGAATATTCACTGAAAGTTCAATTCAAAACCTTGGTTGCAAGATTATTGCTGGAGGAGCCAACAATCAACTTCTTAACCCAACCATTGATAGTCATTTACATAAGAAGGGAATCCGATACATTCCAGATGTCTTAATAAATTCTGGTGGAGTTATTGGATTAACTAAAGACATTTTAAAAAGGAATGACTTGCAGATTGAAGATGACCTTAAACTTATTGGTAAGAGGGCGCTTGATTCTATGTCTTTTGCAAAAGCAAATAATATGAGTGTTCTAGAAGCTATTGATGGCCTTTTAATTTAATCGATTAATTAAATCTTCAATTTCATTAGAATCTAACAGCTTTTCATTTTTTTGTGATTCTAAAATATCAATTTGCAGTTTTTTTAATGCATTCTTTTGATCAATCCTTCGGTTGCTAATCTTTGAGTTCATATTCATACCAAGCTCAATGTTTAGTTTAATATTCTTATTGAGTTTAGAATTCTTAGAAAGCCCAGTATTTAAAATATTTTTTAGGTCAAAGAATTTTTCTGAGCGATCTCGGATTATTTTTGATTTAGTAGTCTCTATCTCAACCAGCTCTATGCAATCTACAGGGCAGGGCTCTATGCAGAGCTCACAACCAGTGCAAAGCTCAGATATAACTCCATGCATAAGGTTTGCAGAGCCAACAATTGCGTCAACTGGACATGCATCTATGCATTTTTTGCAGCCAATACATTCATCTTCAACTATGTAAGCAATCTGTGGCAATAGAGCGGGACCATAATCATCATCAAGAGTTAAGGGGGGTCGATTGGTTATCGCCTGAAGTTTATCTAGAGTTTCTTTGCCACCTGGAACGCATCTATTGTATGGAGAGCCTTCGGCAATTTCTTTTGCATAAGGTCGGCAACCCGGCGTATCACATCTTCCACACTGATATTGCGGCAGGGCTGAATTAATTAACTCAATTAAATCATGCATTAAATTTAATCAAGTACGCCTAATTTTTTTTGAAGTTTTGTGTTGGAAGTAGTGTAACCAAATGGAACTCTCTCTCCTGGATTAACTCTTTGAAAAGCCTTTTGAACTGCAAGCGTAGTTTCATGAAATCCACAAAGAATAAGATCTAATTTCCCAGGGTAATTATTAATGTCACCTACGGCAAATATGCCATCTTTGTTCGTTTCAAAATTTTCAGTGTTAACAGCAATCTTTTTTTGATCTAGATCTAGATCCCATTCTAGTATTGGCCCCAATTTCTTATTTAACCCAAATAAGAAAAGTAATTCTTCAGCTTCTTTAGTAACACTTTCTTTGGTATCAAAGTTTTTTAGTGTTACGCCTGTAACAGCATTATCTCCATTAATTGACTCTATTTGATATGGGGTAAGCAAGTCAACCCTGCCATTTTTTACAAGATCTCTCATCTGAGCTTCTGTGTGCTGAGCTCCTCTAAATTCGTCTCTTCTATGAACCAAGCTAACAGATTTAGCCACTTTGGCCAGTTCGACTGTCCAGTCCAGAGCCGAGTCACCCCCACCAAAGATAAATACATTTTTATCTTTGTACTTTTCAACCGACCTTACTGCGTAACTTACACCTGAGTCTATAAATTTATCTGGGTCATCTATATTTGGAGGTCGCCTAGGTTCAAACGAGCCAGCTCCAGCTGCAATAAATATATTTTTAGTAATACACTCAATACCTTCGCTTGAGGTAACTTTCCAGGTTGTTATACCCTCAATGCAATCGATAGCTTCTATAGCCTCAACTCTTTGGGATAAATGTAAATCATACTTAAAGGGTTCTATCTGAGCTTTCAAGGCGTCAACATGCTCTTGAGCTGTTTGCATTGGCACACCAGGGATATCATAGATGGGCTTTTCTGGGTAGAGCTCAGAACATTGACCTCCAACCTTATCGAGATTATCGATGAGAGTGCAATTAAGACCTAATAACCCTGCTTCAAAAACAGTGAATAGTCCTACAGGTCCAGCTCCAATTACTAATATATCTGTTTCAATCTTCATTTAATCTTTTGTCCCGGTTTTGCTCCTTGGTCTGGTGAGATTACAAAGATACCACCCTCAGAATCACTGGCAGCTAAAATCATACCTTCTGAATTTCCAAATTTCATCTTCCTTGGAGCTAAATTATAAACCATCACAACGAGCTTTCCGACCAGTTGATTTGGCTCATAAGCAGATTTAATACCAGCAAAGACGTTCTTTTCACCAAGCTCACCTAAATTTAATTTAATAGATAGTAATTTATCAGCGCCCTCAACACGCGAGGCTTCAATAACTTCAGCCACTCTTAAATCAACCTTCATAAAATCTTCAATGTTTATAAAATCTTCAGATTTTTCGTCCATTTTTTCTTCTCCATTTTGAAATTTTTTAATATCTATTGGCTCAATTCTAGATAGCACAGGTTTAAATTCTAATATCTCGGTGTCTAGAAGTTTTGCTGATAGGCTTGTATTAGTAATAGCATTGACATTGAGCATGCTCAGCATCTTGAGTGTAATACTTGGAATAACTGGATGCAGAAGAATGCAAAGATTTTTAAAAACATTTGTAGCGGTGGTTGAAACAAGGATTGCTTGATCCTGATCAAGTTTCCAAGGCTCTTTCTCGTTAATATATTTATTAGTATTGTCCGCTATCTCCATGATTAATTTAATAGCCTTGGAATAATTTTTAGACTCAAATAGATCATAAATTTCGCCCTCTTTAGCTCGAGTCTCAGCAAGAAAGGACTCATCTAATATAGGAGCAAGTTTATGATTATTTTTTGCAATAAACGGAGCAGATCTACTTAAAATATTTGAAAACTTACCAACCAAATCGGAGTTTATTTTTTGTGCAAGATCATCAAAACTTAAGTCCAGATCTTCGATTTTAGAATTTAGCTTGCATGCAAAAAAATAACGTAGCAATTCAGGATCACATTCTTCTGCAAATTGATCGGCTGTTATGAAATTCCCTTTAGATTTCGACATTTTTTCACCATTCACAGTAACAAAACCATGAACATGAATGCTATCGGGAAGTTTATATAAACTATTCTCCAGAAGGGCTGGCCAGAATAGCCCATGAAAATAAGTAATATCTTTTCCAATAAAATGATGAATCTCATATTCAGAATCTTTGCCCCAAAGACTCTGAAGATTCGCATCATTCTTGTCTGCCCAATTTCTTGCTGAAGCCAAGTAACCAATTGGCGCATCAACCCATACGTAAAAATATTTATTATTTTCTTCTGGAATAGAGAAGCCAAAGTATGGGTCATCCCTTGATATATCCCAACTTTTTAAATCACCATCTAGCCATTCTGATAGCTTAGATACAATTGGTTTTTGCATCTGTGCAGTTTTTAGAAACTTCTTAAGTAAGTTTTTGGATTTTTCTAGATTAAAAAATACATGCTCTGATATCTTAAGAGTTGGAGTTGAGCCTGTTAATGTGGATTTTGGATTAACTAGCTCGGTGGCAGAGTATGTCACTCCACAACTGTCACAACCATCTCCATATTGATTTAGGGCTGAACATTTTGGGCACTCACCAGTCACATATCTATCTGCCAAGAACATTTGTTTATCTTGATCAAAACATTGTTCAATTTCCTCTTTGTAAATATATCCTGCTGCTTTCGCAGCTAGATATACTTCATTTGAGAGCTGTTTATTCTCTTCGCTATGTGTTGAATGATAGTTTGTGTATGTAACTCCAAATTTTCTCAATGAAGCAATGTGAGCTTCTTTGATGGGCGATATAAATTCCTCTGGATTAACTCCTAACTCTTCAGCCTTCATCATGATAGGTGCCCCATGAGCATCATCCGCACAAAAACCTAGCACTTCATGACCAGACATTCGCATTTGCCTGATCCATATATCCGTCTGTATATGCTCAAGAACATGACCCATATGGATTTCCCCATTAGCATAGGGAAGGGCGCTGGTAACGATTATTTTTCTTAATTTACTAATCTTGAGTCCATAAGTAGGAATTATTCGAGTATTATAAGACAAAAAATTATATCCATGGGAATCAAAAAAATAATTGCTGTAGCTTCAGCTAAAGGTGGTGTTGGAAAATCATCTATCTGCGCTAACCTTGCATACATTTTTTCTAAAAATTTTACTGTCGGTATTTTAGATGCTGATATTTACGGACCCAATCAACACATTATCTTTGATGTCCCTTTATTAAAACCTGAGCTCATTGAGGTAGAGGGCAAGAAAAAATTTTTACCTATCCAGGTAAATAATATTTCGATCAATAGCATGGGATTTATTCTAGACTCCAGTAAAGCCGCAATGTGGCGAGGTCCAATGCTTAGTGGAGCCATTAAACAATTAATGGATTCTACAGAATGGGGGGATCTTGACTATTTGTTCATTGATATGCCGCCAGGAACAGGGGATGCCTATCTAACAGTTGCAAAGGATTTAAAGCCTGATTCAGCCATTTTGGTAACTACCGAAAGTCCACTTGCACTGCAAGATACGCTTAAATCTAAAATACTATTTGAGAAACTTAATATTACGATTCTCGGATACATAAATAATATGGTTGGTTCTTCTTCCTCTGGAACAGGAACTGAGAATGATACAACTAATATTCTAGGATTGGATCTTTTAGGGAGCATTCCCATGGATCATGGAGTGGCCAACTTTAACTTAATGGAATCTACTAAATTGTTTGAATCAACCTATAATAAGCTAAAAATTATTATTTAATTGTGAATTATTCTTACAGATTCTTAATACTCTTGATGCTTTCGATTCCCATAGTTGAAGCAAATGATCCATTTGAAGATATCAATAGAAAGGTTTGGGCTTTCAATGAATTCTTGGATGACAACCTTGCAAAGCCAACGGCTGAGATTTATACGTCAATTGCTCCAAATTTTGTGGAGGTGGGCATGTCAAACTTCTTTAGAAACTTAAACGAATTAGATAATACGGCAAATCAACTGCTGCAAGGCCATCCGATGCTTGCTATCAATGATTTTACTAGATTTTTAATAAATACGACTATTGGCTTGGGTGGTTTTATTGATGTAGGCTCAAGGCTTGGCTTGGAAAGGCACGACGAAGACTTTGGTCAAACATTGGGTGCTTGGGGTGTTTCCTCTGGACCATTTCTTATGTTACCAATATATGGTCCATCAACCCCCAGAAGCCTTGCTGGAAGAAGTGTAAGCTCAGTGCTTGGTGGAACTTTTGCAATTGAAGAAACCGATGTTCGTTTGGGTATTACAGCATTGGATGCTCTTGAGACAAGGGCAAGATATTTAGAGGTGGAAACACTTATTATTGGAGATCGCTATTCATTCATCAGAGATTCATATATGCAATATCAAGAATTCGAATCATCGAATGGTGTCGATCAAGTCGATGACTTTGTTGATGATATGGATGACTTTTTGCTGGAAGAGGATCTTTAGACCAAAGAGACCAAATCTTCCAGATTGTTCTGTAGATTATTTTGTTGCATTGTTTCAAGTATCAGCTTTCTGTATTTTCTAGCATGAGGCATGCCTTTGTTAATACCAAAAACATGTTTTAAAGTTCTTGAATAAGAGTGCCCTAGATCATTTTGCTCCAGACAATAAAGCAAATAGCTATTTAATATTTTTTTTCTGTCGCATATCTGAGGGGAGGTATTAAAAATTAGCTCATCAACCTGACTGGTAATCATCGGATTATCATAGGCAGAGCGTCCTAGCATTACCCCATCGACTTCCTTTAAATGCTGAATAGATTCATCAATATTCTGTATTCCGCCATTGATAACTATTTCTAGATTAGGAAAATCTCGTTTTAATTGATAGACGTGATCATATTTCAGTGGCGGCACACTTCTGTTTTGTCGCGGTGAAAGACCCTTAAGAATTGCCACCCTTGCATGAACTATCAACGTCTTCATTAATGGGTTAATGATGGCTTCAGTGAAGTGATGTAAAAATTTATAATCATCATTATCATCAATCCCAATTCTGCACTTAACAGTTATAGGCAAATCTGTAACTTCTTGCATGGCCTCTATGCATTCAGCAACCAATATAGGCTCTTTCATCAGGCAGGCACCAAAAGCCCCTTTTTGGACTCTCTCTGATGGGCAGCCAACATTTAGGTTGATTTCGTCATAACCCATTTCATCACATATCTTTGCACACGTTGCTAAATCTTCAGGGTCAGAGCCACCAAGCTGCACTGCAACAGGGTGCTCAATTGAATCGTTGAAGCGTAATTGCTCAATGCATTCACCATGAATGATAGCCCCAGTAGTCACCATTTCAGTGTATAAGATAGATTTTTTTGTTATTAGCCTGAACAGGTATCTGTCATGTATGTCTGTGCATTGCATCATAGGCGCGATGCAAAAACGGTGATTTATTTCTCTCATCTTTTAGAGAAAATACACCACCGACAAAAAGCCAACGATACTAAGAACTATGGTGTAAGGAAGAGCCATCTTAACCATTCTCATGTAAGAGAGACCGATGAGTGGAGCCAGTGATGACGTTAATAAAAATAGAAATGCAGCCTGACCATTTGGGGTCGCTATGCTGGGAATGTTAGTCCCTGTATTAATAGCAATTGCCAGATTATCAAACTGAGATCTTGAGATTATCCCTGAATCAAGAGCCTCCTTAATCTCATTAATATAGATAGTTGCAACAAATACATTATCGCTTATTGCAGATAACAAACCATTAGCAACAAAGAAAATGGGTGCTTGGACATCAAGATTCTGAGCAAGAACATAGGCAATAATCGGTGAAAATAAAGCCTGATCCGCTATAACGCTAACTACTGCAAAAAATACGACCAGCAATGCTGTGAATGGTAAAGCCTCTTTAAATGCATCACCAAGATCATGCTCATCGGTAATACCTTTGAATGATGTAAGAAGAATGATGACACCAAGACCTATTATTCCAACAGCAGCCAAATGGAGGGCTAGGGCAATAATCAAGAAAAGACCCACTACCATCTCGATAACTAACTCAAGTTTCATGATGTCAGTTCTTTGGCTGAGCTCGAAATCATTGTAATCATGAAAAATATTTTTAATTCTTAGGGGTAGGTGGGTTCCAAACCCAAACAGTCGAAATTTTTCAACACAAAAGCAAGTAATCATTCCAGCTATAAAAACTGGAATGGTAATTGGAGCCATCTTTACAGCAAATTCTATAAATTCCCATCCAGCAATATTTGCAATCAATAGATTCTGAGGCTCACCCACGATGGTACAAACACCACCAAGAGCGGTTCCAACCACTCCATGCATAATAAGATCTCTTAAGAACGACTTAAAATTTTCTAAATCTTCAATGCCTTCATATGATAGAGAAGAGTCATCAAGGATATTATGATTTTTAATAGAAAAATCAGCGCCGGAATTAGCTAGATGAAAAATTCTATAAAATCCAATCCCAACAGCTATTAATACTGCTGTGACGGTTAATGCGTCTAAAAAAGCGGATAGAAATGCAGCTACAAAACAAAATAGCAGCGACAATTTTGTTTTTGAGTGAATTCGCAAAAGCAGCTTTGTAAAAATATTAAGCATCAAATTTTTCATGAAGTAAATTCCAGCTACCATGAAAACCAGAAGCAAAATAACTTCTAAGTTATTTTCAACCTCATGCAATAACGTGTAGGGACTGGTGAGACCAATCATTAGAGCCTGAATTGCCAAAAGACCTCCGGGCTGAAGCGGATAACACTTTAATGCTAGGGCAAGAGTAAAAATAAACTGTAGCAATAACAGCCAGCCAATAACAAAGGAGCCATTAAAACCCAAGTAATTTAATGCATATAAAGCAATTGGATTAAATATTAGAAACGCTATGATGGTATTCTTGTACCAGCTCGGTGATGAACCCAAGAACATTTTATAAAGATTATTTATCATAGCTATAGACCCTAAGTAATATGGAACCAATTCGACAATTACACGACAATTTTAAATCCCAGTCAAAACTGATTATCTTTTGTGATGGTAAGATTTTATACGATCATGATCAAAAAACTTACTGTTTTGATATAAAAGATTTAAATTCTTTGAGCGATTATTCTCCTTATTTATCCATTGCCAAGGATCCTAAAAGCAATGAATATTATTATTCTATCAACATAGACCCTAAAACAAATGTACTCGGAATTTTCATGGATCCAGCAAAGATTGAATTTACTGATTTTAGAACAACGCTTTCATTTCTTGACCCCTCAGATTTTCAACTTATTTCAAGGGCTTCAATTCTGGTCAATTGGAAAGCTACCAATCAGTTTTGTTCTTCTTGTGGTAAACAGACTGTTTTTAATTTAAGCGAGAGCGCTCCTGATTGTGATTGCCTTGCACCACCTAGATACCCCATTATTTCTCCATGCATTATTACTTTAATTCACGACAATAATCGTATTCTATTGGGTAGGAGCAAATTCTTTCCACCAAATATGTTTAGTACTTTAGCTGGTTTTATTGAAGCCGGAGAGAATGCAGAAGAAGCATTGGCCCGGGAGGTTATGGAGGAAGTGAACGTTAAAGTTTCCGAGGTTAGATACTACGGCTCGCAATCATGGCCATTTCCCTCGCAACTTATGCTTGGTTATTTTTGTAAATACGAAGAAGGGGACATTCAGCTAAATGATGCTGAGTTAGAGGAAGCCAGGTGGTTTGATCTGGATGATTTGCCCATGATTCCACCTGACACTTCTATCTCTGGTCAGCTTATTCGCTCTTATATCTCGGGTCGTTCAAAGCTCTAGTCGGCTTTGGTGCCGGGGTAGGCGCAGGAGTTGGAGCCGGCGTAGGAGCAGGAGTTGGAGCTGGTGTAGGCGCAGGAGTTGAAGCCGTTGTAGGAGCGGGCTTCTCAGGTGACTTATCAGCCTCCACAACACTAGCTACACTTGCATTCTTCTCAACACTTTCTGATTTAACATTAGGTTGTTTAGTCTCGCTAGAATCCTCATCTTTATTGACTACTTTTTTTGGAGGAATAACAACTGGCTTAGGTGACTTGCCACCTTCTGATTTTTTAGCAGGAGATTGCTTGCCTCTTGGATTATTCCTTGGATTTCTTGGATTTCTTGGTTTATCTCCAGGAGATCTACTATTTTTATTAAAATTTTTACGCTTTCTAGGCTGCACTTTCTTCCTTGTTTTACTTGATCTTAAGAAAGACAATGTAAATATAGATTTTAATAGAGCTAAAAAGCCATTAGATTTTTTTCTTTTAGGCATTCTTGGAGGTACTGAAACTTTAACCAATGGTTTCAAAGCTTTTTTGTTGGTATTAGAGTCTCTCCAATCCATAGATGGTTCAGGACTATTAGGAGTCATGTCATATGAAAATGGTTTTTTTCCTGCAACAGCCTTAACTCTAGCAACCTTGTAATATGGTCTAGATTTATATGGATCTGCAATTATTAAAATATTGACCTCATATGTATTCTCTATTGCAATAATATCTCTTCTTTTCTCATTTGAAAGATAGCTTGAAACATCTGCAGGAACATAAACATGAATCTCACCTGTATTTTCTTTAGCAGCATCTTCTCCAATAATTCGTAAGATAGATTGCCCTAATGATCTTGTGCCTCTTACTTGGACGTGCTGGATATCATATGTTTCATCTAAGGATGGTCTCAGCCTTTGTCTTGATAGCTCAAGAAGCCCAAATCTTGAAATTGCAGCAATTTGTATTCTTGCTCTATCAGATTGAACGGCAGATCTAAATGTAGATTCAACCTTTTGCTGATGTTTTTCATCTTGCATGTCAATAAAGTCAATAACTATTAAGCCACCAAGATCTCTTAATCTTAATTGCCTAGCAACCTCTTTTGCAGCCTCCATATTTGTTGCAAAAGCTGTCGACTCAATATCTTTGCCTTTTGTAGACCTAGCAGAATTAACATCAATCGAAACCATAGCTTCGGTAGGATCTATGACTATCGATCCGCCAGATGGGAGTGATATCTCGCGTTGAAAAGCAAGTTCGATTTGACTTTCTATCTGATAACGA
>JACLAB010006758.1_pt1 | contig 40296 bp, 34 predicted proteins | sample 8027921 | NCBI WGS metagenome assembly JACLAB01 (sample SAMN15725117, study PRJNA655200) | protist metagenome | isolation source: fluorescence activated cell sorting (FACS) single amplified genomes of... | place: USA: West Boothbay Harbor, Gulf of Maine | collected 2000-07-19 | reverse complement strand
CGACGTCTTAGAAATCTGCCGGAGCCGGAGCTCGACGAGTACGATTCAAAAGACGAATTTGACGTTGAATACAGCGGACACGTACGCGTCGATTTCATTTGAATCTTGGATTGAAAATCTGCGAGAAATTACGACTGTTGACTACGGCGTTAGAAATAGCTCCTGCCAGCAGGCTATTATTCCAGACTGCTGCCCGGCGGATGTGACTGAGACGATTTTGTGGAGTCGTTCGGCGATAACAGCGCTTGCCGTGCAGTCTGGTGTGGTTTCGTCACTCGTCGTAGTAGGTGGCGGTTACGGCGAAATCGCATTTTGGGCGCCGGAATCAGGCACCGTCACCAAGGGCCTGAGTCATACGGACAATTCACCAATATCGGCAATGACGTTCGTTCCGCGATGCACGAATGCGTTCGTTGGGCGTCAAAATGGATCGATCGAAATTTGGGATTCAGTAACGGGAGCGTGTACGTATTTGTTTTTAGAAGCGCACGATGGAAAACGCGTCTCATTCACGTCCTCCGTAGTAAATCAGGTAATATCCTCAGCTCCACTCACTGCGAGTGCTGGTAATGATGGTAGCGTGAAGCTTTGGGACGCTCGTCAAAAGGCTCAAAATCGAGCAACAAGCGTCATTCGAGGACACAAAGGTGGGGTGACAGCGTTTGCAACGCGCGACGCGCGAGGCGGAGCTGTGGGAAGTATTCTCACTGGAGACGAATCAGGCGTCGTGCGTGCATGGGATCCTAGACACGCCGCCGCTGGTCCAGTTGCTCTAGCGCGTGCACACAATGGGAAAGTGACCGCCATAGCGCCCCTTCAAAGATCTGATATGACGGCTAGCGCTGGACAAGACTGTGTGATTCGTGTCTTACGTCTCGACGGCGAACGCGGCGGCGATATTTCCCTATGCGGGCACCTCAGTGATATTACCTCATTAGCGGTCCTTCAAGACGACACGAAAGGGCGAGAACCTGTCGGTTCATTAGTCTCGGGCTCTGATGACGGCTATATACGCGTCTGGAGCGGGGGTGAGGTTGTGAATGATGTTCGAGAGCCTTGGAGATGCGTAAGCAATACGCGCGCTCACAATGGCGCCGTTAGTTGCATGACTACAGATGCCGGAACGGCGAAACGATCCAGTGTGTTGAGTTTCAAGTCAAACGAAAGCGCCAAAGATGCGGCGAATAAGATGTTACTATCCGCATCGGTAGATCACTCCTTTGCTAGTTGGAAGCTGTCGACGCTCAACTCCAGTTGGTTACCGTCGACCATGAGCGCTCCCGCAAAGGATTGCTCCTTCAACGCCACGTGCTCGATCATCGAAGGCCCACGTAGGCGATTATTCACGGGAGATCGCTTTGGCACGATTCGCGCCACAATTTGTCCCGAATAGAAGTTAGTAAAAGACTAAAAGTCTCGTCTTTTAGTCTTTAGTCTTTAGTCTTTAGTCTTTTGTAGTTGTGAGTTTCTCTCTTCGCTGCACCGCTGCTTCACACTCTCGCACGTCACCCTCAGCCACGATGAATGAATACGAGCGTAATCGTGAAGAAAGAATCGCGCGTAATAAAGCCGTGCTTGAGCGGCTCATCGCGTCTAATCCAGCACACGCGGCGTTACACGCGGCGGCATCCAAGTCACCAATCAAACGCGCGCACAAAGGCAAGCGAGAACCGGTAGACGAAAATGACTTGCGACGATCGGGACGGGTCCGCCGCTTGCCAGCACCAGTGTACACAACATTTGATATTCACGACGACCTCGGGGACGGGTTCAAGGCGGCCAAGCGCCCGAAGATGTCAGCAGATAAGAGCGAGACGTCGTCGCGCGCAAAACCGAAGGCGACGACGTCTTCTCGACCGTCGGCGCCGCCGAGCGCAAACTCACTCAAAGCCCTCAAAGCTCGATTATGGGACATGTACTCTACGTATTTAGGTGAGCCCATCCCCCCACCACCCGGAGATGGAGGCTTGAAAGCCGCGGTCGTTCGCGCGTTGAGCCCGGTGAGTAATCCAAAATTTAGCAAGATGAGCGGCATTCAAGAGTGGAAAAATTGCGTCGCGCTGTACGTTAACGTGGGCGATAAAAACGGAAACACGTACGAAAACGTATTCACGCGAGCTGGTTCACAAATCACATGGTTTGCGCAGCCTCGGCAGAATGAAGAATCTCCAGTCATTCAATCCATCGTCGCCACGCGTTCGATGGCTGAGGAGAGCGTCGAGGACGCGTGGAGACGCGCCGAGGAGGCTGAAACCGCGCCGAAATATGAGGACTGGCCCCTTCATTTGTTTTGTCGCATGGAAGGGTGTGAGTATGTGTATTGTGGTCGGTTGAAAATGGTCGATTACGACCCCCGCAAGCACCCCATGAAATTTAACATGCGTCTCGTCGACGCGCCGCTGCTCAGAACGTCTGAACATTTCCTCGGTTTGGTTGACTTGGCTGACGCTGACGAGAAAAGTGATTGATGCACACGTTTTATTAGAGCTTATAACTAGGATTTTGCTAAATACTACACCGCGCGCTCATCACGAGTTAAACTCCTCTTCTTGGCGTTCTTGATCGAGCACTTGCTGCGCCATAGCTGTGGTGAGACTTTCCTTCATCGCGAACAACTGAGTGCGCAGGGACGCCGTGGAGTTGATGAGGCTTCCGGTTTCGTGATTGAGTAACTTGCCTGTTTCTTCTAACTTTTGCATCTTCACGCCACACGTCTTGAGCTGTTGAAGCGCCACCGCGAATTCAGCGTGCGACACTAAATCATACGTCGCCTGCAAATCCTCCAACTCTTCGCGTACGTCCTCCAATTTTTTGAAGCGATTATCAAACGCTTGACACGCGAAACGCAACTCTTCACGCGTACAAGTTTTACTCATTCGAACGATAGCCGTGAGTACGACGCGCAACGCGCTAACTTCCTTCATGATTTCATTCTCCATCGCACTGACGTGGTCACTCAGCACCGTGAGCACTTGAGAGTACGCGTACATCTCTTTGATCAAGTTGCGCGACTTGCCTTTGATGTTCATCCTCGTCACCTTGCGCGCCTCTTTGCTCTTAAACTCCAACCACTGCTGCGTGAAATTTGCGCCAATCACGGAAATTGGCAACGCCGTGATGAGCACAGATCCTAACATTGTGAAAGCCGCCACAAATCTCCCACCAGTCGTCACCGGAACGGCGTCGCCGTACCCCACCGTCATGAGCGTCACCATGCACCACCAAAACGCGCGAGGAATGGAATCAAAATTGTCAATCTCGTTCTCGTCTAACGCGCCTGTAATCACCACCTTACCCTTCTCACAAAAGTAAATCAGCGCGCTAAACATCACTAGACCCAACACGAGCAAGAACCCGAGAATAATAAACATATCCGCGCTGTTAGACACGGCGGATACGATGACTTGAATCTTCTTTGCGCGACTGCCCAGGCGGAAAACTTTAACGACTCGGAACAGGCGAAATATACGCAGCACGCGCGCACTGGACGTGCCGCTCGTTTCTTCAACGCCGTCAAACCCAAACGACAACCCCGACACGCATAGCTCCACGTACCAAGGAACGATGGATATCAAATCCACCATGTTGAGTGGATCCTTGAACGCCTTCCACGGTTTCGGCGCGCACGAAATCTTGGTGACGTACTCGAGAGTGAAAATGAGCTGACACACCATCTCTACAATGTCCAAACTCGCCTTGCCAGTGTGCTCGGGCATCGTACTCGCGATGAATGAGCTGATCGACACCATAATGAGCGCAAACATCAGGCACTGAAACGCCATCGCCGCCGAGCTCGACTGCGGATCGCTCAAAAACGTGTACACATTCTTTTTACGCGACTTTTCCAAAATCTTATTCTTCGTCGTGGGCGTGATAAACTTGGCTTGCACGCGACGAATCTCATCTCGTACTTCATCTCCACTCACCGCTACGAATTCTATATTCAATTGATCCTTGGCTTCAATCCTTTCGCGTCGTTCGCCTCGTCGCACCGCGCTCAACAATTGATTCAACAACACCACCACGCGCACCTTGGTCCACAACGCGTGCGCACGCGTCTTCGCGCCATCGCTCGAGCGATACCTGCACAATCACAATCACGTTCACAATCAGTACACGACAACACGAACACAACCACGCGACGACGAACGCATACGCGACGCATACGCGACGCGCGCGCGAACGCCTCGGCGCCAATCCAATGCACCCACCTCACCCGACGCAACGGCGACGCCGTCGTCTCCCCCTCGCCCGTCGTCTCCCCGAACCGCACCGACCGTCGACGCGCGAGCACACCATCCGCGAACGCCTCGTCGTCGTGCATCAACTCCGCCCCACCCAGGGCGCCGCCCACGAACACCGGCATGGCTGGCGAGGGGAATGAGCGACGACGATGCGATTCGAAATCAAATCAAATCGTTTGCGTCGTTACGTCGATCGATCGCGTGTAGGCGCGGCGATGACGACGCGTGTCTACCGAGGACTGTAAATGCGACGTATCGCGCGAGCCGCGAAGGGCGAGTGCGCGCGTCGACGAGTGTGGTCGTGAATTCTGTGATTCTGAGGTGCATTCATGATGCTTTGCGTGGTATTGTACAAGGTGTTACGATGTGAAAGAATGTGTGTCGCGCGTGTCGCGCGTAAGATTCTGTGCCTGTGCCTGTGTGTGTGTGTGTTTATGACGCGAAGCGCGACGCCGGTCGTGGCACGGCGACGGCATCCGCGGCGTCCCGGTTGTCGTCGAGCGCGCCCATCGGCCGACGCGGGTGATGCTGAAGCCGCTGATGGTGCGCCTTGCGCGCGACGAATTTCGACGCCGGGCTCAACGCGCTGTCCGTGGGGCTATGGAATTTTTTAGGCGCGAATGCGCGCGGTGGTTCAGCCCTCGTCGTCGTCGTCGTCGTCGTCGTCGTCGTCGTCGTCGACGACGAAGCGTCTGGAGCCACCGACGACGATGGGCCATCATCATCGTCCACATCGCCCTCGGCGCCGTCGTCGATGTCGTCGCCGACGCGTAACGATGCGAACGCGTGGATGTCGAGCGCGAGTGGACTCGTCATCGTCGTCGTTTTCCGTACCGTCGTTGCCGATGCGTTGGGCGTGTTCGTGGGTGTTTTCGGTGAGCGCATCATCGTCGGGCGAGGCGGCGAATGGCGGTTCGTACCCCTGAGCACATGTGCTACGGCGTCTATTCTACTACAGTGTCTATCTATCTGTGCGCGCGTTCACTACGTGGGCGGCGTCGACGACGCGACGGACGGTGCGCGAGACGACGGGTCAGGCGTCGATGCGGTGGTCGTCGGCGACGGCGCGCTGGCGTCGGTCGCGTAACGCGCGGGACGCGGCTTCAAAGGCGAGCCACTGGGCGGCGTTGGCGGGAAACGCGCGGGCTAGGATTGGACGCGCGCCGGCGTAGAGACCAGCGATGCCTTTGGTGCGATAGATATGCGCGAGGAGCTTCATGGGTGGTAAATCATGCGCATCGCCCGGGTTGGAGCATTGGAATAACGTTTTGGCGTTGTCGAGCGGGAGCGCGGCGCTCCAGGCGACGACGCCGCTCGCGCCGCCGCACGCCACGGCAGCCATGGCTTCGAACGCGAGCGCCTCGCGCGGGGCATCGAGTGCGACGGAGGCAGAATCGAAGGCGCCAATGCGATCGCGAGGCACTAAACTCTGGGTCACGTCCCACGCGCAAAAGTACGCGGCGCCGCACGCGACTTCTCGAATCGTCGTGTGCGAAAATCCTCTAAATAACCCAAACACCCCGTGCGCGCGCACGATGTCGGACGCACACCGCATGACCGACCCATTGCCAAAGCCCACTTGCGAGCGACACTTCACGAGCTCGAACGGCGTGAGGATCACGGACATGACGGCGCCGGCGAACGCGCCGGCGAACGCCGAAGCCGACGCGCGTTGCGCCGCCGAACTCGTCCCCGACGACTCCCCCCCGAGCGCGTACGCCCGCGCGCGATGATACGCCACGTAATTAAACGCCGTTTCCGTGCTCGCCCCGATCATGGGCGCGGCGACGCCGGCGTAGAACCCACGCACGCCTCGGCGCGCGTACAGCTCCCGGGACGTCCCCAGCGCACTCAACGCCGCTCCGCCGCTCGCCCGTCGCTGCATGAGCACCTTTACCGTGTCGAACGGGTGCCCGACGATCGTACACGTCGCACCCGCGGCGATGCCCGCGGCGAGATCGTCTCGAGCGTCGCGCGTCATCGTTTTTTCGTCACATCGGCATCGGCATCGGCGTCGCGCGCGCTGTGGACTGCCGCGCGCCACTGCGCGCCGCACCGCCACACACGCGGTCGCCGTCGAAAGGCGCTGAAACATGGCGCACATGATATGGAAACACGACGAGCGCATCGTGGTGTACCCGCCGTACATTGACAGCACGCGCACGCACGCCGAAGGTCGACGGATCCCAAAGGACAGCGCCGTGGTGCGACCGCACGTGCTCGAACTTAAAGACGCGTGCGATCGCGCGCTCGGGTTGACGTGCGAGATTGAGGATAAGTGCTACTCGCGGGATATTTGGCAGCGCGGACGGTTGCGGATCGAGTGGAAGAACGCGGATGGGACGTTCGTGAAGGAGGAGCTGAGCACGCGCGGGGCGGTGCTCAAGGCGTTGGCCAAGGCGATCGCGAAGAGCGAGCATAGGATGAAGAATTTAGGCGCACCCGATGCAAGTTTGTTGACTGCTGAACAAGTGTTTGAAAAGTATCTAGCCGATGTCGCCGCGCAAGGACCGGCGGCGCCCGGACAAGGGAAGAAGGCGTTGGAAGCCAAGGCGGCGGCGGGGAAAGCGGGTTCGAGCAAAAAGAAAGGGAAAAAAGGACGCAAGTAATCGTTCGCAAAAGAGTGCGTTGTAATTCTACTTTTATTTAGGTAATTAAAAGAAATCGCCATCGTCCTCCATGCCGTCGAGTAAATCATCCAAGTCATCGATACCTGAGTCGTTGTCGATGCGGCTTCCGCGCGCCGCATCCTTGACGTCTGATTTTTTATCTTTTGGTGGGTAACGCATCGCTTTCACGGCTTCATTGTGCGTGTCGAGGCAAAACGCGATGCGAACATGGAATGCGTTTTGCGGTTCCTGCGTGCTGTAAACGTCTGTGGTTTCTTTGCTGTACATGACTGACGCCGAATGGTCGATGACGGCGTCGACGTTGCCGTCGCGAATCGCCTTGGCGACGACGGATTCAGCATCCTCAACGCTCGGTAATCCGAGCTTTTCAGCCACATCAGCGAGAGAAATCTTCGAATACGCGGTGTTAATGCGCGTCAACCCTGTGCGGATGACGTTGGCGCGCAAGCGCGTGATCAAGTTCATGAGCTTATCCGCGTCGAACGTCGCCCCGTGCGTCTCCGAAGCCGCTTGAAACGCCGCCAAATCACCCAAACGCACCGCTTGAACGAGCGCGAAATACGGCGCCAACGCCACGCGCATTTCGGGCTGCGTCAATTCATTCCGTTCTGGGATTTCTCCTAATAACATGCGCACGATGGTGATCCATTTCAACAACTCCAGACGGAACCCCTTCGCCGACGTCGGCGCCTTTTGATACGCCTGCGTCAAGCACTCCTTGGCTTCGCTATACTCGAGCTGCACCGCACGAATGCGACCTAGGTAGTACAAGTATCTGCACTGTTGCTGAATCGACCGAGATTGCGGCAACGTCACTCTCGACCGCAACTTCTCCGCTTGGTCGTACAAGTTGTAGTGCAAATAGTTGCGCAGCAACAAGTTGACCAAGGTTTCTTGGCCGATTTCATCGAGACGCAACGCCGCCGTTCTATACAACGCCAACAACGTCGAACGGGCATCCTCAAGCGAACCAAAACGCTCGTGCACTAATGAATAGTAAAAGTATACTCGCGCGGCGAGTACATCCATCGTTCTACGGTTAAAGTGTTTGATTCTATCAACCGCCTCGGCGGCGCACGCCAACGCGGCTTCGCCCGCGTCGCTGTCAATCAAATGCATCAAAACCACCAAGTACGCATACACCTCAGCCTCCGGAAGCGCACACGGGGTGATGTCATCCACACCCTCTACGCTCGCGCCGACGTCAGACGCCTTGACGCCGCTCACTTGGGCGCAACGCGCCATCAGGGCCTCTCTCGCGCCGCTCGACGCCGGCGTCGAAGCGCGCACGAACGCCGCAACGGTATCGCACGTAAACTCCTTCCGAGCCAGCGCAGTCTATTCATGGCGATCGACGATACCACGACGAACAATCACGGTCAGCACACACACACACACACAAACACGCGAGACTGAGATGCTAATCTATTCGCAACGGAGCCAACAGAAACAATCGCGCGAGCGACGCAAACATACCTCCCGCAACGCCCGAGCGACGAATCGCGCCTCACCCTTGGCGCTCACGCCCTTCTCTATGTTCCCCACGCATCTCGCGAGCTGCGTTTCGGCACGAAAAACGTCAGTACGACGACACAAAACACCGCGATCTCATGCGTCAGCTGATCGATCGAAACGCATCACACGCGCGCGCGTATACGTACGATGTGCGGCACGTCCTCGCGCGACGGCGCATCCGTGGTCGCGGCGGTTGTATCGACGTCCATCGCCGCGGGTTCGACAGTCATGATGACGCGCGCGCGATCTCGAGGGCGTGGCGATTTGTGAGGCGTTGTGTCGCGGTCAACCATTTTAAAGCTCAAAGCTCGCGAGCGCTTAATGATGCGAGGTTTCGTGCGCGCGGGCGCGATCGGCGGTGTGATGTGTTCGTGTTAGATATACTACATGGCGTGCGCTATGGTCTAGGGCGCGCGGCGGTGGCGCGAGCGAGTAAATCGCGGACGATTTGGTCTTCGAGCGTGTCGGCGCCGTATTGCGGCGCCGAGCGTTCAGACGCGGATGCGTCGTTTTCTTTGATGGTCAAGTCTCGCCGATCGCCTTCTCGAGTGAACACGGTGACTTTTCTATAGCGTGATTCGAGTTCGTTGGCGATCACGGCGTCGAGGCTGTATCGTTCGAGGGATTTTCGTGATTTCGCGTCGAGAATGTTTGCGTCGGTTTCGAGCTTGAAGCCGACGACGTACGCCGACGGGGCCCATTCGCGCGAAATCATCCCGAGCATCTTCGGCACGGGTGAGAGCTTGAGCTCAAGTCCGTTCGCAGACGCATGTGCGTCGCTTTGAATCTTATGCGTGGGTAAATCACGCCAAGGCACGTAGAAATCGCTCACCGCCGCCGCTAAAACGACGACGGCTCGACCGCCTCGCGACTTTGCCTCCTCTTCCACCGCCTCACACGTGACTTTTAAATATGCCAAATACTCGTACACCGTTTTAAACCGTACCACTGTCAACCGTTTCGCCTCGACGGCGCGGCGTCTAATCGCTTCTTCGACATGCGCGCGATGAGGCTCGCGCGCCGTCGCCGTCGACGGCTCTCCCTCGCGTCCAGAGCTCGACAGCTCAAACGCATCAAGCGCGTGTCTCGCGCGCCCACGCGCACCAACGGCGTCGACGCCGGCGTTAAACACCCCACTCCTACCGTCGCGCTGTTCTCTCTCGACGGAATCCACGACGAGACGTTCGTGCGGCGTCACCGACCCGTCCCGTTGCACCATGACCACCTCCACGTCCTCTCTGGCTAAGAATTCCTCCACCAATCGCGTACCGCGCGTGCCCGAGCTAAAGTTATCCACACACCGCACCTGCGTGCGCTCGAGCGGGGCGGTGGTGCCGCCGGACGTGACGACGACGATGGTTTTACACTTGGGCGCAGGGCGAGCCGCGAGCGACGCGGCGAGGGACGCTTTTAACTCTCGCGCGTGCGCCAACACGAAATCGGGGCAGAGCGCCTCGTCGGACGCGAAAAACGCGCGCGCCTCGTCGTGCGCCATGGCGACGTTCGACGCGGTGCGCTGCGAGGGATGCGCGCGAATGTGAGGGGGCGGCAGGTCGCGCGCGAATGTCTTCAACATCGGTGCGTTGTGTTGTTTTACAAGCCAGGCTAAATAAATGTACACATGTATTCGCAATGCCGTCTCCGCCTCTACGTGTCCACCACATTGCCCATTTCTATTTCTGCGTCAAGTAAATCAACATCAAATACTTGGTACTTGAACGGCTTTCGTGACCCAAACTTGACGTACCAAAAGAGCGATACTCCCCCAATGACGCACGCCGTGAACATCAAGATGAACACTATGGCGACAAACCTCCATCGATTATGAGGAGTATCAGGCGCGAACTTCTTCCGAAGGTTTTCGCACTGCGCGACGACTAGGCCCACGCGATCGTTTTCGAGGTCGTACTCGACAAAAGTGTTTCGCAGCGTTTGTTGGCCGAGCAGGATGGTCTCGTCCTCTGACTCTTCGATTCCCACGCAGTAGGTATGTGGGATGAAAGGATGACTGTATAAATAGTTCTCTGCAGGGAGCGTCAGTTGAATGTCCGGGTCGTACGTTATGGTCAGTTTTGGAAACCACTCGCGAACAACACTTGCCGTCAGCACTGTTGTCTCTGGAATGAAACAGCGCAACTGCGTGTCTTCATCTACAAAGAGTTGAACCTCAGAATGGTTTGCTGCAACTTGCGCCGTGAGCTGAGTCACAAAGTCTTGAAACATGACTGAAGGAAGATAGACCAACGTCGTCCCACTGTCAAGTACGGTAACCACATTTGACGAGCCAGCGATGGTGGTGTCACCGAGTTTCCATGACATCGTCCGAACGGCGAGATAATCGTCCCCGAGCATCCTTGTGTAAGAGAGCGGCGCAAGATCATGACCGAAGTTGTACCGTCCAAGCGACAACATCGCTGTGTCTGTCCCGCTCCCCTCTGAACAGAATCCAAAAACGTGCGCGTCGATGACGCCCGCCTTTGCCAACTGCGTGTGAAACGCCGTGTTTCCGCGACTGAATCCTGCCATACCGTCCTGTCTCAAGAAGCTCCCGTCAGCTTCTTTCATGCCACCGCACCCGAAAGTCATTTTTGCAGGAGATAACTCATCCCCGACAGTCACCACGTCCTCGACCATGTAACCACCTCCTTCCGATCCGTCTAAATACCCAATGCCAAATAAACAAGCCTGAAACAACAACCCTGAAACATTACTCACTTCGTGTGCGACTGGCATGGCGTCGCAAAATGCAGCGTCCGCGGCGTGTGTCGAGACATTCAACACACGAAAATCCGTTGACAAGCGCCAATCGTAGTATTGGTGTTCGTGATACCCACATAATTCGGGACTACAGCCGAGGCACGGCAAATACGTGATGGGCGACCCAGTGTCCATGATGAGGTCAAACTCCTGCCCGCCCGCGAGCGTGATTGTCAACGAGAACTCGTGCCCTGCACCATACTCGTTCGAGAGACGGTCGCCGTACGCGTGCATCGGGATCGCATCCGCTTTGGACAGCAGTCGCCGCCCCGACCCAGGGACGACGCGCGTCTGCTTCTTGACGGCGATTGCGAACGAGCCTTTGCCGTCCGCGCGCGCGCCGGACGCGACGCATGCGACGAGCACGAGCACAATCATCGATGTCGTCGACCACGCGCGGCGCGTTCGATGCGAAACTACCATCGCGGCGCGCGTCGACGAGTGGCCACACCGCGATGGTCGCGGAAAATTCCGACGGGAAACCTGGCACTCGTTCTTAAGCAGGTGCCCGGTTTTGGAGTTCTTAGCACCTGCAGCCGTCTAAATGGTATGAGTAGGTTCGCGTTCCTCTCGGCCGGTGAAGTCGAGGAAGAGGTACGTATGAAATTCTAGAAGGCAGCGTTCGGACCCATGCACATGAACGCTTCGCGTTCCGCGATCATGTACGGGTAGATGCGTGTGGAGACTACGCGATGAACGAACGCGTGTCCACGCGCGCTCGCCAGAATTTTGCTTCTTTGAAGCCTTCCAAATTTGGCAACTTGTGGAGCGAGGTAAACGCGTCAAATCGGGCGACGACGGTGCCTTTTGGCGATACTGCGGCGCCGAGAGATCGCACTGTGGCTGTTGCAAACGACGTGATGTGCTCTGCCGTGCGTTCAAAAGCGCGCACGGGGATGTCGGCGTCGTTTGGACGATGCGGGACGTCGAGCGCTCCGCACGCTCGAGCGCAGACGACGTAGGCGCAGGCGACGGATCGGTTGTGAGTTCCGGCTCGCGTGAAGCAAGCCCCATTGATGGCATACACGCTTACACGTTTCATCCAAGCCGACTCGCCAGACGACGAAAAGGTCGCCATGAAAACGTCACCATTAGCTTTACCGGCGACGAGGACGACGCGCTCGCCATCCTCCGTCGTATCCATGCACGTCACAGGCACGTTATCGGCATCAGCGACTTGACCAAACGCCGTAAAAATGTCATCTACACCTGAATTCGATGTCGCCGAGCCCTTCGCGCTACGTTTGACTGCTCTTGCGCACTTTAATATGTGCGCCGACGAACTCGTCGAGCGAAAAATCGAACCGTCAGTCGCGCTGATGAAGAGCGACGCATCTTCAGCACCGACGTGCCACGCGACATTCGTCACGTGCGCACTCGACGACACTCGCATAACGTGTAAAAGCGACATTGTGAGATCGTCGTGCATGACGTAAGACACAACGTGTCCACTACGCGTGCCGCACGACAAAATGTCTACGTCTGATTTTCCAGCACGCGCGCGCACCCACGCGCACGACGTAAACGATAGCATGTCTTCCCGCTTGAAGGGCGTGTCATCAAACGAAACGCGTCTGCGCTCACTCTTCGTGTCGTGTTGCTTCGATCGTTTCCTCTTCCGTGCGACAGTCTTGATCGCATGCGTCTTTGGTTTTCCGGACGAGGGAAACATCGCCTCTGACGCCACTGTTTCCGTTGCCGGTTCTACTTGGTCATCCGCCCGTGGAACAAGCTCCTCGATTGCATCAGCCATCAGTTCGTCAACATCGTCGTCTGCGTCGCCCAATGTCTCGGGCAACGACACTTTGTCGTTTAAGAGGCGAGACCATCCTCGCGCGGCGCCGCCCCACGTCGCGCGCAATCGACATTCAGACAGCGTTACGCTCGCCTTTACATTCCCATCTGCAGTGAGCTGCACGCGCACTTCGTTTTTACCACTCATGCTCATCACTTTGCTCACGCACCATGCGTGTTTATACAATACTTCGATGAAATCTCCGACTTTGACGTTGGCGTGCGTCGCCGCAAACGCGTCCATCGGTGCAATCGGCCTCGCGCGACATTCAACGCGTTTCGCCACCGCACCTCGCGCTACGGCGCGCGATTGACACGGAATCGTCAGCACCTGATTTGTGTTATCAGTGCTCGTCCCTAGCGTCGGCATCAACGTCGACGACGGCTCGGGTAGCCATACGACGTAGTCGCCGTCGCCGCCACGAGCGAATTCCACCCGCGCTCGAATGCACGCGTTTGACGCTGTCGACATCACCGTCGCCACACGCCACGACGCCGACGCATCGGTACTCGATGACACTTCTAACATCACGCCACGCGCGAGCGTGCCGTACACCATCGCCGCTGTACTCGTCGTCGACGACGCCCGGCGCGCGTCCTCGTCTTCGGCGGCCGACATCGGCGGCGGTCGCGATTCCGTCTTCACCGTCGGCGTCTCATCTCTATCGATCCATTCGAGCGCATTTGCGCACCGCCTCGCGCGTGGCGCAGCACCAAAACGAACGACAGCGTCATCGACGCGCGCGAACGCGTCGCGCGCGCATCGCGAACGCCAATCCTCACCGACGTCAAAGACGCGTTCGCGTCGCTCGGCTCGGTTCGACGTCGGCGCGTACGTCTCCACCCCACCATCACTCGCACACGTCGCCAACACGCACATCAGCGCATCGCCGTCGTCGGAACCATCATGGGTGGTCGTTGTGTCTCGTCGTCCGCGCGTCATCGCTACAGGCGCCGACCAAGCAATCGCGCGCGCGTCTCGTCCGCTCGAACTCGCGTCCAACCGCCGCGACGCCTGCGCGGGTTGTTTTCGCGCCCCCGCCTCCGTCTCAGCGTCGTTCGCGTCGTGTAAACGCACGTACGACGTCGTCTCGAGCGTCGCGTTCGTCGTCTCGGCGTCGTCATCGACGTCATCGTCGTCGGCGTCGTCGAAAACATCAATCTAGAATCACGTTGCACTTTTTCGTCAGTCTCTTCGCCGCGACACATTCGACGTCGTACGTACCGGTACACGCGCGATGGCGACGCTCGCGCGCGCGTTCGTGACGCACGCCAACTCCCCCAGCGCGTTCCACGCCACGCCGTTCGCGGCGCACCCGCGAGGCGACGCTCGCACGCGGAAACCACGTCGTCGCGTCATTGACTGACGCATCAGCCATGGCGTTGCGTGCGTTTATCAACTCCCCCACCGGGCCCAAGACGACGCACTTTTGGGGACCCGTGGCGAATTGGGGGTTTGTTCTCGCGGTACGTCGTCGTCGTCGCGGTCGTCGTCGCGTGTTCGTCGTCGCGATGGAGCCAACGCGTCGTGAGTTGGTTCTCTCTCGTCCTTTGTTTGAGCTCTCTTTTTCTCGCTCGCGCGCTCTTCGCGATAGCGGCGCAAGCGACAAGACGAAAACCATCGCGCGCGCATACATGCGCGCATTCGTCCTGCTCGTGTGCCCCGTTCGTCGACTAACGCGCGTCGTTCGCGTCGTTCGCGTCGGCTCGAAAGGGTTTGGCGGACACGTCCAAACCCGAGCACATGATCAGCGGTCCGATGACGGGCGCGCTCGTGGTGTATTCAGGGTTATTCATGCGATTCGCGTGGCGCGTGCAGCCGAGAAATTACATCCTATTTGCGTGTCACACGGCGAATGCGAACGTGCAGGCGTATAATTTCCAACGGTGGGCGAGGTGGTCGAGCGCGCAGGAGGCTCCGTCGGCGCAAACGTAATTGGCGCGTAGCTTTGATGAGTGATGATGATGAATGACGAACGCGTGCGTGGAGGCGTGTGCGGAGGTGTGCGTAGCGAGTGCGTCCGAACTCGCGCGTGAACGGCGCGTGCGAGTGGAATTGTAACAACACGAGTAGACGGTTAATAAAGCGCTCGGCTCGCTCGCGCCTGCCTCACTTTCGAACACGTCGCACCGTAATAGAACGCAGCCCGCATGTCGTATACGCTGCGTCTCTCGCCAGGTGCGCCGAGGTATTTCAAGCACGCCTCGTTCGCTGGCTTGTGTGAGAGTGCGTTCGAGACGCAATCGGTGACACTCGTGGAAGCCGCCGGCGACGGCTGCGTCGTCGTGAGTTGTCGCGTCGACGGCGGACCGTCGTTCGCGTTCGCGCGCCTTCGGCGAGGCGCATGCGAACACGTCGCACACTTCCATCGCTTCGAAGGGCAAGACGTGCGGTTTAGCGTGCGTGGAGGCGAGGTTGAGCTCAGAGGCGTGGTGGAGCACGTGTTTCACGAAGACGCGAGCGAAGACGACGGCGAGAGCGACGGTGAGAGCGACTCGGAGGGATTGAAAGGATACGGGTCCGATAGCTCATGGGGGTCGGATGTCGAAGAATCTCGCGAAGTGACGACGACGGCGACGGCTGGGCAACCGAATGCAGACGAGAAGAGCGAGGAGGAGGCGCGACGAAACGCAGTCGCCACGTCGACGTGGCGGGGCGTAGACGACATTCGCGCGACGCTGGACTGGTGGGATGCAAATGGTGCGAGAGATGATTTAGCATATCACATTCAGAATCCTGGGGCGCGGAGAAGCTCGCGTTCTGAAAAAGTGCCGCAGTTTGCATGGACCGGGTCGCTTCGGCCATCCAAGACGACGCCTAAGCGTTCGTACCCGAGCGGTTTAATGCCACCGGATTACGCCGTTTCTGGTTGGCCCGACGAAGAGTTCGCGTCCCGGTACCAAAGTACTGTGGAGGTCAAACCACACAGCGCGCGAGACGCCATGCGCGCGGCGTGTTCGCTTGCAAGACACGTCATGGATTGTGTTGCGTGGGCCATCGAACCAGGCGTCACGACTGAATACCTCGACCGCATTTGTCACGCCGTGACAGTCGGGAATGGCGCCTACCCATCGCCGTTGAACTACATGGGATTTCCAAAGTCATGTTGTACGTCCGTAAATGAAGTCGTGTGTCACGGTGTGCCCGACGGGCGTCCACTGAAGAAAGGCGACATCGTCAACCTCGACATCACCGTGCGCCTAAACGGATATCACGGTGATTTGAACGAGACGTACTTGGTTGGTACCTATACCGACGCATCGCGCGATGCAAAACGACTCATGGAGAGCGCCGAACGTGCGTTGAAGAAATCCATCGACTTTTGTCGCCCTGGACGACGATTCCGCGACATTGGCGAAATCATCGCCACGGAAGCCGACAAGGCGGGTTTCGCGAGCGTCAAAGATTTCTGCGGTCATGGCATAGGTACGCTATTTCACTGCGCGCCGAATGTTCCACATTACGCGCGCAACAAAGCCGTGGGCGTCATGAAAGAAGGCATGACGTTTACGATTGAACCCATGTTTAACGCGTCAAAATCACACAAGGTGTTGCATTGGCCAGATGGTTGGACAGCGGTGACGACGGATGGCGCGTTGAGTGCGCAATACGAGCACACGCTTCTCATCACGAGCGATGGTGTTGAGGTGCTCACTGCGCGTACGCCAAAGTCGCGACCGTTTATAATGTGAGTAGCTTAATTAATCGCCCGTCGATGTCGTAATAAATACTATTTCCTAATCACACGTCGCCGAGCAACGACGACGTCTCACTGGCGTTGTCTGAGAGCAAGGGCGACGTCTCAGTTGGCGAATCGTCATCGCCTGCGATCGTGTCGGTACACGTACAGAATACAAAAAGCTCGTTCACCATCAATATCAGTTTGATAAAACCGCCGACTCCAAATAGCACGAGAGCGGCTCGCACCACGCTCTCGTGCTCATCCAAGCAAAACATGACCCCACCTACGGCAAAAATACACAACGACACTAAAATCCATGCATGGATGGATACCGCTGGATCGAACACGCTCACCGACGAGGGTGCTCGGTTGTTCAGCTCGGCTACTGTTCGTAACGTCAACACCTTGTCCCGCAACGTCAACGCCGCTGCCAGCGGAAAGCACACGAACGATACCGCCCAGATCACATTCGAATAATCCGTCAAAATCTCAAACTCCTCACCTGACAGCACGCCCTCACCTCGCACCCAGCTCACGAACGTGGGCGAATACATCGCGCTTCCCACCACTCCCAACACTAATCCTATTGCGTTCAACATCGACGCGAAAACGCGCCACCAAGCGCGCGAGTCGTGCTGCTTTTGCACCACCGGCTCCATCAATTCAAGGGCATCACCCGGAGGTGGTACGCAAAACGCCGCGGCGCAAAACAAGTAACCGACGACGCAAAACAGCGCAAACAAGTCCCACTGGGTGTTCTCGAGGTAAAACACCATTGACACGGCGAAACTCAACAGCCCGATGTTGGCTAGTATTAACGAGCCTGCGCTGAGCTGTGGTGCGCGACGCGCCCGGCGTCGGTCGTCATTGATGGCGCGCATGGCGAGCGCGTCGCGTCGCGTCGTCTAGTGCGGCAGCTCACCACGCTGCCGTATTGAGGTGTTACGTTTTGATGTCCCATATCGTACAGTATCGGCTATTACAACTGTCTGTTCTCGCGCAACATCTACGACTAGGACCAAGCTAATAATATACAACTACTGCTACTACCGGCACCGGTACCGGTACCGGTACGTGTATCTATGTTTACGAATTACTCCGTAATTGCGCCGAGACGCGCGCCCGCGTATTGGGTCGCGTCTGACTTCGGCGCGACGGTGTGTAACCGAAAAATCTCCTCGGCGGCGCCGTCTCCCGCTGGCAACACCACTTTCACATCCACCACGAGCGGTGCGGATAAGCCGCTACGCAACGCAACGAGACCCAAATCGCGCGCCAGCGCTTTCAATATCCTTCGCACGAGTATGAGTTTCGCCAAGGCGTGGAACGTCTCTCGATTTAACGGCGCCTCCTTTGGAAACAACACCTCGAAATGTTTCCTTAAAAACTCGCGCTCGTCTCCGCTCGCGCAAGGAATCTCGGACCCAACGTGAGACATTACTTCTCGAATCGTCCCTTGCACGCCCGCGCTGAACGCCAGTACGCCATCCGTACTCAACGCGCGACTGCGGCTGTCTACCTCTACATCTACGTCTACGTCGGCGCGCCCAAGCCCTCCTTCGCGCGACGCAGGAAACCGTGCGTACAACGCATCAAACATCCCATCCAGCGCCTTCGTCGTCTCATCTCTCGTGAGCACATTCGCAATGTGCGCCCGCCCAGGGCTCGTCTTCGACACGCCCAGCGCGTCGACAAACCACGCCCACAACGGCTTGCCCAACCGTTTTTCTAATTTCGCGCACGACTCGCACCCAGCCACGTACACCGGGAGCTCTGGATCGATAAACCCGCCATCGCCGTCATCGCCTTCTTTATCGTCGTCGTCGTCGTCGTCGCCGTTCGACCGCCGTCGACCGCGCGTTCGTCCGCGACGCGTAAACAAGTCGTCAACGAACGCCCTGATTGACGACGACGATGACGTTGACGACGACGATGACGACGCGACGACGACGACGACACCGACGACGACGAGCGCCGCCACCGCCACCGCCGCCACCGTCTTCGCCCGCGCCCTCGCGCGCGTCGACGACGTCGACGAAAACATCACAGCGTCTCAGCGTCACTCTGTGACGTTGCGCGCGCGCCGCTCCGCGCGCCCATGCTCGCCTGGGCCCTGCGCGCGTTCGGTCGCGCGCCGGGCAAGGCGCCCGCGTACGCCGCGATCGCGCTGCTCGCGTGCGCGAACGTCGCGTACGTGGTGCGCACGAACGGCGGGCGACCGGGAAAGGGTGGCGATGATGCGATGGATGCGGCGCGAGCGCAGCGGCGCGCGGCGATGCGCGCGGCGTTATCGACGAGCGCGCGCGCGGGCGATGGTGAGCGCGAGCGCGGTGGTGGCCATGGAGCGGCGAGCACGGGCGGCGAGCGCGGCGGCGAGCGCGGCGGCGGCGGCGGTGGATGGTGGTTCAAGTAGACGATTGGGACGCGGACGCGGATGCGCGCGAGCTCAACGCTCGAGCCACCGCCGACGAATAGAGCACACATAGCATTAGCGCTAGCACATGTTGTTATTACTATTACACCGCACGTAGCGATCGTTGGCGCGCCCACGCATCGACGGACGCGTCGTGCGTTTTCTGGAAAATATCATCGCTTCAACGAGAATGTCCGCATTCTCAGCCGCGTCGTCGCCGTCGTCGTCGCGCATCGTCGTCGTCGTCTCGACGTGCGATTGGTATTTAACTCGACTGTTGACATGTACGCCTCGCGCTCGGTGGTGCGCGCGCCGGCGCGAGCGTCGGTGACGTCGCGACGATGTCGTGGATCGATGCATTCTGTCGCGGTCGTTCGGTGCGCGGCGTCGCGTGAGGACGATGCGACCGCGTGGATGGCGCGCGTCGGTGGCGTTCACGCGAATCTCGCGCGGGCGGTCGTGGTCGGGGCGTTGGTGATGACGACCGCGGGCGCGGGCGCGGGCGCGGCGCGCGCGGATGGCGACGTCGAATTGAACGTCGAGGCGTTGTACGCGGCGGCGACGACGACGAGTGCGGCGTCTGAAGCCGCGGTGCGTGACACGTCGTCGACGTATGCGGTGAATTGGAAGGATCTTCTCGATGCGCCGGAGGCGACGGCGTCGGGTTCGAAGAAGGCAAAGGCGAGTAAGGCTTCGGCGCCCGTCCCGGCGCCAGCGCCGGCGCCGGCGGTGGTCAAGGCGCAGGAGAAAAAGGAACAAGAGATGCGACAAGTGAATTCGGCGAAGAGTCAGCGCGAAGAATACGCGGCGGCGCAGCGCGCAGAGAAGAACGCGGCGAAGAAGGCGAGAGATGAGGCGGTAATGGCAAAGGTGGAGGCGCGCCGAGCGGAGCAAAGAGCCGTCTTGGCCGAGCGAGAGCGACAAGCGGCGGAGGATTTGGCGAAATTCCAGGCCGAACGCGCCGAGCAGCGAGCGCGTATGGAGGCTTTGGCGGCGTCAAAACGTTCCACTTCGCCAGCTGTGACGGCGCCGGTGCCCAAGACGAAGAAACCAGCGGCATCGACGAAGAGCGCCGCCGTGAAGAAATCAACCGCCAAGGCGTCGACGGCGACGAAGAAGAAGACCACCACCACCGTCGCCAAGGCGGCGAAGAAGAGCGCGCCCGTGTACACGCAGCGAAAGTCTAAGCCCGCGAAGAAAAGAACCAACAAGGGTGCGATCGATCGCTACTCGCTCAGAAATACACGCAAGCAACGCGGCGGCTCTCCTCTCGCGCTTCCGGGCTTCATCGCCCTCGCGGGCTTCACCTACTACCTCTTGCTTCAAGAAGAAGAAGATTAAGCACTGCGATGATGTGTGCATGCGTCATCTTTGCGACGAACGCGTCGCTATTCAATTCAAGACCCCGGACCAAAGTGAGAATTGTCTCGCCCAAATCAAACAACACGTAGCTTTGTCAACAATCCACAGCGAGCGAACGCCGCGAAACACATTTTATCCACCTCACACCTCGACATGGCGGACGCCCCGATCGCCGGTCGATGTCGACAGCCGATCGATGAGCGTGCGTTATTCACATACCTCGCGCGAACGGCGCCCGGGGTCGTGCCGCGCCGCGCCACGGCGTGTTTCGCCGAGCAGTTTTCCCACGGGCAGTCCAACCCGACGTACAAGATCAATTTTTGCGACGCTCGACGTGGCGTACTCGCGTCGGTAGTGTTGCGTAAAAAACCGCCAGGAACGTTGCTCAAATCTGCACACGCCATCGAGCGCGAATACGAAGTGATGAATGCGTTGGCGACGACGAGCGTGCCGACGCCGAAGATGGTGTGTTTGTGCGAAGACGCGAGCGTGCTCGGCGAAGCGTTCTACGTCATGTCGTTCGTGGATGGCGCAATCTATACGGTTCCGTCCTTACCGAACTGCGGGCCGAACCGTCGGCGAGAGATTTATCGCGCCATGGCGCAGACGTTGGGGACGTTGCACGCGGTGTCGCCGGCGAACGTTGGGTTGACATCGTACGGACGCGCGGAACGCTACAGCGCGCGACAAGTCGAACGGTGGAGCGCACAATACGAAGCGAGCGTGGGTGAGCGCGTGGGCGTGGCACCGGAGGAGTCCATGCGCGCTCTCATGTCGTGGTTGGCGGCAAATGTTCCGGAGCAAGAGTTGAGCGGACGTTTAGTGCACGGCGACTTTCGTTTGGATAATTTAGTCATAAAACGTGGTCGAGGCGCCGATGACGCAAAGGTTGAAGTGTTGGCGGTGTTGGATTGGGAATTAAGTACGGTTGGCGCGCCGTATGCGGATGTGGCATTCAATTGCTTACCGTATTACTTGCCCTCGGCCGCCGTAGACGATGACTTGTATCCGACGTTGAATCCGAGCGCATTACCAGACGGTATACCGAATGAGCGCGAATATGTGCAATGGTGGTCAGACGCGAGTCGTATCGCGAATCCGATGACAAGCATGCGTGCGGCGACGTGGCCATTCTACGTGGCGTTCTCGTTATTTCGCGGTGCATCCATTTTGGCTGGCGTTCGCGCGAGAGCGGTGCAGGGCAACGCGTCGAGCGCGAACGCGCACGCCATGGGTAAACTCGTAGACGTCTTCGCCAAGCGTGCGCTCGTGGTTATTAGAGGCGTTGATGTTCCGCGTGGTGTTCAAGAACTGTCTGAGACGCGTGGAGAAGACCTCATCGGGAACACCGCAACTGGATTTGAGCCGAGCCCAAAGGCGGCGGCGATGTTGCTCAAGCTCAAACATTTTATGCGTGCGCACGTATACAAGGCTGAGGAGGCTTTGGAGGCTCATGCCGAAACAAGCGAGCGATGGAGCGTGCACTCTACGGTTGAAGAGCTGAAAGCCAAAGCCAAGCTCGCTGGGTTGTGGAACTTGTGGCTTCCGATGGATAGCGCAGCGTTGTTGAAAATTCAAGACACGAGCGGGTCTTCGCTCTTCGCTGGCCCGGGATTAACAAACCTAGAATACGCTCATCTCGCGCAAGAAATGGGTCGAAGCGTGTGGGCATCCGAAGCGTTCAACTGCTCGGCGCCGGACACAGGAAACATGGAAGTGTTGCTTCGTTACGGTTCAGCTGCGCAACAGGACAAATGGCTTCGTCCTTTACTTTTAGGAGAGATTCGTTCATGCTTCGCCATGACTGAACCCGCGGTGGCGAGTTCGGATGCGACCAACATCGAAAGCGCAATCGTGCGTGAAGGAAGCGAGTACGTGTTGAATGGTCGCAAATGGTGGACGTCTGGCGCTTGCGACCCGCGATGTAAGCTTGTCATCTTCATGGGTAAAACTGCTCGTGATGATTCGGGAGTACCCATTCACAAGCAGCAAAGTATGGTTTTGTGCTCCATGGATGCTCCAGGTGTGCGTGTTGTGCGTCCACTTACAGTTTTCGGCTACGACGACGCCCCTCACGGCCACGCCGAAGTGACATTTACAAATGTGCGCGTCGGAGCGGACGAGAGTATTTTACTAGGCGAGGGCAGAGGATTTGAGATTGCACAAGGTCGTCTCGGTCCCGGGCGCCTGCATCACTGCATGCGTCTTATTGGTATGGGAGAAAGATCGCTCGAACTTGCAGCGAGCCGCGCGACGTCGCGCGTTGCGTTTGGCAAGCCGCTAGTGAGCAACGGCAACGTGTTGCAGCGCCTCGGTCAATGCCGAGTCACGCTCGATGGCGCTCGCCTCCTTACGCTTCAGGCAGCACACATGCTTGATAAACAGGGAATAAAAGTTGCGCGAGGTGCTGTCGCAGCGTGCAAGGTTGCAGCGCCAGCAGCGGCGCTTTCCGTTATCGATGCCGCTATCCAAATTCACGGCGGCATGGGTGTAAGTCAGGACACGCCGCTCGCCCGTCTCTACGCCGGCGCACGTACGTTACGGTTGGCAGATGGACCAGATGAAGTTCATTTAGAAACGATCGCGAAAATGGAAGTTCGTAGATCGAAGCTTTAGTTACTCTTGCAAATTGAAATTATTTAGACGCACCCATGGGGCCTACGTCGTGTACGTCACGCCTCAGTTCGCGGCGCTTCGCCACGAATTCACAATTCATTCCCGGAGAGAACTTCCTTAAAAACCTCGGCAAAGACGCATCGAGTATCACGCGTCATGCGCGCGAGTCGACAAGCACTCCGTCGAGCGTCGAACGCACTCGCCGGGTCGTCGTCCAGAAGTAATGTAGAACGCGAAGTTTCGCCTCGGCTTTTGCGCCATCATTTGCACGACATGCTCTACGCCCCGCGCACAGGGTATTTCACAAAAGACACCACCGTGCCCGTGGGCACGATGAAGCGCGGAGCGATTACGTTCACAGCGTTGACGGGGATGGATGACTACTTTGAAGAGCTCAACCGACGTTACGCTTCGCTTGGCGCGCAGTGGCTGACGCCGGGAGAGATATTCGCCCCGCACTACGCCCATGCGGTAGCGAGGTATGTATTAGATACGCACGCTGCGGGCGATGGGCATCACGCGCACGGTGAAGGCGATGGTGAAATACAGCGCGAAGAACAAGCGTTGCGCGTGTACGAAATTGGTGGCGGAACGGGAACATTTGCCAATGGATTTTTAGATTACTGCAAGCAACACGCACCCGAGGTGTATAAAACGATGGTATATACATCGATTGATATCAGTTCGACATTAAGCGATGCTCAGCGCGCGAACGTAAGAGACGCTGGACATGGACCTGAGGTACACAAGACGGTGGTCGGCGACGCCGCAAATGTCAAATCATGGGGCTCACAAAGTGACGAGGCATGTTTTGTGATTGCACTCGAGGTTTTAGACAATTTACCACATGATCGCGTGTGGCGCCCGAGACGCGGCGATGGTGATTGGATGCAGACGGAAATAGTGAAAGATGATAGCGGCGCGTTGGTGCAACGCGAAACGGCGCTCACAGATGCGTTGATCAAAAGAACGTTGCAAGCGATTCAGTTAACTTCGGATTTAGCCGTTAAAGGCGGCGCGGGTGCCTATGCACCACCACGTGGGTTATTTAAATCATTCTTTGCCGCGCTGACGAACATGGCGTCTTCAGGTGATGAGGCGTGGTTCGTACCTACAGGACTGACGGCGCTCATGGAAACGCTGCACGCCAGGCGGCCGAATCATCGCCTCGTCGCGGCTGATTTCGATACCTTGCCTAACGTTCGCATCGAGGGCATCAACGCACCGCTTGTGGCGAGCCAGCGTAAAGGAGGTCAAACTGACGATCATGATTCGTACATTTTATCCGAACGCGTCGCGGGCTCCGCGGATGTCTTCTTCCCGACGTGTTTTGACACCGTCCGCGGTATTGATTTCGCCACCTCCGGCTCCGCTGGTCATCACGAGCACGCACGCATAGGCAAAATACTCACCACAAAAGAGTTTATGAGTGAATACGCCAACTGCGATATGACACGCACAAAGTCTGGCTACAATCCTTTGTTGCAAGACTTTGCAAACACTAAATTCTATCTCTCATAGTTGGTTCAGCAAAGACGCGCGCGTACTTAGTCCGGTCCGTTTAGTATCCGATTTATTACACATACCAACACTCTACATTCGCCATTTGCGCGTGTACTCTAAGCTGCTACACTCCCCTAAAGAAACTCGCTAGTCCTCATCGAATCGCTCGAGGTGCGTCTTGGCGTTTTTGTCTGGTGCGAGCGAAACGTTTTTACGGTTAATAACGCGCGAGTACAACTTGTAACACGAATTGACGCACAGAACACGCGAACGAAACACACACACGTAACGTACATTTCTTTTGGATTGCCCTATATAAAGCCCGCTCACGGCCGCGATACTTTTGCATCAACCGCGGAATCTCCTTCAACTTTTCCGGATTGTAATCCTCGTACAGCGCCTTAATCTTCATCTTATACATCCGCGCCTCATCGCTGACGTGCGTGAAATCCTGCCCAGGCGGTGGCGTGAGTCCAAAGAAGTAATCCGCCACCGCGAATAACGTCGGGGCGACGAATAACAACAAAAACGCCACGTGTAACCACGAAATCTTAAACTTTCCTCCCTCCTCATCGCCCGCGCCTCGACTCGGCTTCTTCGGTTTCTTCACCGACGGTGGCACCGCCGGTCGACGCCGCCGAGGCTTGGACGCGGAGACGTCTTGCACGATGACCCCGTCGTCGTCGTCGTCATCGCCGTCGAGATTGGCGATTTCAACCATCGGTCGCGTCGAGCAGTGGAGCACCGCGCCTGGAGGGTTCCAGTCGTCACTTGTGTGCCGGCGCCCATGGCGCCCGACGACGACGACGTCGACGTCGCGGATGACATGGAGAAGATAACGATCGCCACCGCCGCGGGCGAAGGCGACGCAACGGCCGAGGGTGGCGCCGGGGACGCGACGAACGCGAAGGGCGTGGGTGCTGACAGCGATGAGGACGGCGACGATGACGCGCCTGGAACGACGGACGACACCACCGATGGGGAGAAAAAGAAGAAGAAGAAAAAGAAAAAGAAGAAAAAGGCTGGTGGTGCGGTGAAGATTGGTCCGGGTGGGAAGCAAACGAAACCGCCGACGATACCGGTGTCGACGTTGTTCCCGAGCGGCGAGTACCCAGTCGGGCAGATACTCGAACACCAAGCGCATAACCTTTGGCGCGAAGGTGACGAAGAGAAGCGCGAGTTGGAACGCATTGAGTATGGTAATTATAACGAGGCTCGACAGTGCGCCGAGGTGCATCGCGAGGTTCGGGCGTACATACAAGAGTGGGTGAAACCGGGGATGAAGTACATCGACGTGTGCGAGACGTTGGAGAATAGCGTAAGGAAATTGATTGAAGAGCGCGGACTCGAGGCGGGCGTGGCGTTTCCAACCGGGTGTTCGAAAAATCACGTGGCCGCGCACTGGACGCCAAACGGCGGGGACGAGAGCGTGATTGATAAGGATGATGTGATAAAGTTTGACTTTGGGGTTCAAGTGAAGGGCCGCATCATCGACTGCGCGTTCACGAAGACATTTAATGACATGTATGATCCGTTGTTGAAAGCCGTGAACGAAGCCACGGAGTGTGGAATTAGAGCGGCGGGTATTGACGTGCGATTGTGTGACATTGGTGCTCAGATTGAAGAAGTCATGGAGTCACACACGGTGGAGATTAACGGCAAGGAATTTCCGGTTAAGTGTTGCCGCAACTTGAACGGACACTCCATAGATCCGTACCGAATCCATGCCGGTAAGAGCGTGCCAATAGTTAAGGGCGGCGTTGAGACAAAGATGGAAGAGGGTGAATATTACGCCATTGAAACATTTGGGACGACTGGGAGAGGGTACGTTTTTTTCCTCGTTCTTCTACGCGACGCAACTTTTTCTACACTCGATTTCGATTTTGGTGAATTCAACGTAGCGAAGACCGTCATTCGTGGCACTTTTCGTGGTCTTTTTAGCGATTGGAGTTTTTCCGATCCAGCTCGTCACCAAAATCGTACATGAAAGAGATATCATAGTACTGCGGCTGACCTCCTCGCGAGACCTCCCAATGTTTCCGCAGCCTCCATTGGTCTCGACATTCCTTTATGTTTTCCTCATTTTCGTTCGATTTTTTTCCTTTCAAACTTGGGTGTACACTGACTCTCCGAATCGTTCTTTATCATCAACCTAAACAGGTATGTCATCGAAGATGGCGAGTGTAGTCACTACATGAAGAATTACGACGTCGGTCACGTCCCGCTTCGCTTGCCGCGCTCCAAGCAACTCCTCGGTACTATCGATCGAAACTTTGGCACATTGGCGTTCTGTAAGCGTTACTTGGATAGAATCGGAGAAACGCGATATGGTATGGCACTCAAAAACTTGTGCGATAATGGTATCGTGCAACCATACCCGCCGTTATGCGACATCAAGGGATCGTACGTCGCGCAGTACGAACATACAATTTTGTTGAAACCATCCTCTGGAGTCGAAGTGCTCACTCGAGGTGATGACTACTAGCACGATTGTTACGAATGACGCGAGTTGTGATTGATGATATTTGATTTCGTTTTATTTATTTAATTGCCTTTGCTCGCGCATATTTCTTAGTCAAAGCCCGGAATGTATCGAAGCGCGACGTCAAACGTCACCGGCGTAAAGGGTAAAATGGCGGGACGTCCCGGCGCGGATGCCAAACCTTTCGGAAAAGACAACTCCCCAGGAATGTACATTCTTCTAATACCGCCGCTACGCATGGTAAGAAGTCCATCGGCGAGTCCAGGAATCACCGGGCACGTCTCTTCCGGAAATTGCACGCAATCCAACACGCGGATATCGTTTGGCTTGCCCTTTTCCAACGAGTTATCAAAGACGCGCCCCTTGGAATCCATGGCGATGTAATCCACGACAACCTGGTACCCAACCGGCGGCATTTCGCCATCACCAACCTTAATATCCTTGTACACCAACCCACTCGGCGCGGTCACCGCCTCAACGCTCTCCAACGCCTTCACGCACGCGTCGTCGCACAACAGCTTGGTCACCTGCTCCTCGGGTAACGAATCCGCGCGCGCCATCGACGCGCACATCGTCATCGCCATCGCCGTCGCCGACAACGCCGCACCAATCTTCATCACCGCGCTCGACCTCGACTCGCGCGCGTCCTCGTCGTCATCGCGCGCCGTCGCGCGAACGCACGCCGCAGTCCCGCGTCGCATCGGCATCCGCGTCACCGATGACGCCACGGCGCGCGGCGCGCGCACCGTCGTCGTCGCGGACGTCGTCGTCGTCGCGGACGACGCGGTGGATGCCACCATCATACACGCGCTCTGCATCGTTACCGTCGTCGTTACCGTCGTCGTCGACGCGCGCGCGAGTGTCGTCGGTACAGCGACGGAACGACGTCCATCGATGCGTTGCGATCGACGTTCGCGCGCGCGGGTGCACGCACGCGTGTGATACGTCAAAACGGCCCACAGTATGTTTTTTTAGCGTTTTTTTTGGCGTTTTTTGTCGCAGGTGTTGGACGCAGCATTCGCGCGCGCGGTATCGACGACGTATCGACGACGTATCGACGACGTATCGACGACGACGAAGGGCGATGCCGAGCGCATCGTCATCGCACGCCGAGGCGCACTTGATGCCCGGGATCGAAACGAGCCGGGATTTGTTTGGGGTCGTGCGCGGGGCGTGCTCGAGGTGTTCGGCCCAGCGGTGCGTCAAGTACGTCAAGCGCACGAATGAATATCACGTGAAGGCGGCGCTAAGCGCGGGGGATGGGCGCGTGGCGACGCACGCGCATAACGATGCGTCTTTACAGAATTGCTCGCGATGTGGGTGCGCGGCGGCGGAGCATGAGGTGGATATCAACGCGGACGCGCGCGCGCGGGGTAATGACTTCTTTGAAGCGGCGCGGTTTGACGAAGCCATCATGGCGTATACTCGCGCTATAAGTGCGTACGCGGGTGACGCCAAGTCGTATAGCAATCGCGCGGCGTGTTATTTAAAGCGCGTGCCGGCGATGCCTCAGCAGGCGTTGCATGATGCGCAACACGCGGTGAGGCTGGATTGCGACTACGCCAAGGCGAGGACGCGGTTGGGGAGCGCGGCGCTCGCGTTGGGGCGGTACGATGACGCGCAAAAGGCGTTTGAGATGGCGTTGAAGCTCGATTCTACGTCGAAAGCGGCGCAATTAGGGTTAGCGGAAGTTCGAAGCGCTCGCGTGAGAAAGATGAGCGACGGCGCGAAACGCTCCAACGTGGACGAGCCCAAAAGTTCCCGAGCGAGCGGCTCTTTGGCGCCGACTGCGTCTGCCGCGCCAGCTTCGCCGTCGGCGAAAGCTTTTGCTGGTGATGTTAACAATGCGTGTAGCGATGCACGCGCGTGTACACGTGCGAATGACCTAATTCGCGAGGCGAAAGGTCTCATTGACAACCTTGAGCGCGTGTTGGCGATGTTTCGCGAAGACGTCGCTCGCCTTGAAGCTGAAGCTCCGCCGACGCCGCCATCACCACCATTGGCTGCGAATGCTCCAGAGGCGACTCAACCTCGACAGCTACGCGTAGAAGATTTAAACGCAAAATGCGCGACGGGTAGCACGACGTTTGGTGATGATTGGAATAACGATGACGACGAAGAGACATCGACGGAGGACGATTCGGCGCACATGACTCGATTGTTGCGCGTTGCCGAAGGCGTCGAAAGCGAATGCGACACTGAAGACGATGCGAGTGCTATCGATAATGATCTTGATGTCGATGCTCGTGCTGCAGAAACGTTGCAGTTCTTTCAAGCCTTTGCCGAAGAAGAAACGTCTTCAGATGATGATTCCGCCGACGCCGACGCCTGGGCGGAGCGTTGGGAAGAAGAACAATTTTCAAGACGTCAACTTGCAACATCAACGGCGCCCGTGAACGCATACAAACGGCCACCGAAAGAATCAAAAATGAATCGTCCGCCAGGATTACGATTAGAATCTCTGTCGTCGCTCTTTGAAACAACGCAGGTTGATACCGCACGCGTGGGCGACGATGAACGAGGACCATGCAAGTCGTGCGACTGGAATTCTTGTCCGTCTTTTGCGAGACGTTCGCTTTGGAACAAACCCGTGTTACCGGCGATATCACCCACATCGAAAGAGTTCGAGCCGCGGTTGACGCAATTAACACTCGGCGCAGATGGTGCGTTTTGTGCCCGTTGTGGATGCGACGCAAGCACGCATTGTTCTCGTGAGGAATTTGACAAAATTCAGCGCAAACAACGCATAGACGCTGAGGCGCGTGCGAGCGCGAAACAAACTCGCCTCGAACGCGTGCGATTGTCGGCTGAACGCGTTGCAGACGCCGAAGCGAACGGCGAGTGTGTATGCGAAACCACAAGCGACATGTTAACTGGCAGCGAACGGCGAGGATGTCAATCCTGCGCCGAGTGCAGCGGATTTCGAGTGATATTTCGCGAGAGCGACGCCATGAACCCCGAAGTTATGTTTTACTGTAGCATGTGTGGATGCTCGTACGATAAGCACGCGATATGCACGACGTGGCAACGAGAGCAGGATTTTAAAAAAATGCAGTTCGAACGAGAAACGAAAGCGCGACAAGCGGCGCGTGAAGCGCAATCGCGAGGCGGTGCCGAATCAAAGCACTTTGCGACGTTAAGAGTAGCGCCTGGCGCATCGAAACGGGACATTGCAAAGGCGTATAAGGTGCTGGCGCTAAAGTTTCATCCCGATAAGCACGCGAACGAGAGTGAAAGTGAGCGCAAACGCGCCGCATTAAATTTCATCCGTGTCACCGAAGCGTTCAAAGCGTTGACGTAACCGCCGTGATTGTATTTTTACATATCTATTGAACCAATGTCGAAGTCGCAAACACGGTTGTTTGTGATGATTCGTGAACCAATTCATCATGCTCGTGTTTACCCAGTTGTGGCGCCACGCGTGGTTGATTGCACACAAAATTGTCAAACCTCTCCAACCCTTCCTCAAAATTTTCATCCACGCTAAAGTCGTCGCGTTTGCGCACGGCGTGGCAAAAGTCAATATACCTCGCCTCAAGCTTAGCCTCGCTCGCACACACGTCACCGTCAATCGCACTCGGCGCGAGTTTGCCGCTTTCATACACCACCAAAAGTGATGTTCCCACCAAGCGATACGCCAACTCCCTCAACGGTTCGCTCCGCAACTTTTTCAACAACGCCGGCCAAAACCATGCGTTCGCCTCACCCGTGATTGGATCCCGCACGAAATCGTCCAACGCCTGTCGAGTCATGCTTTCACTCATTCTAATCGCCTTACACTCATCTCGACTTAACTTTCTCACCTCGCCGTTCGCGTCGTACGTCTGCGCGCCGCAAATTTTGAACCCCAGCGTCTCGTGCGTCGTCCCCGCCTCCGATCTCGCCCTCTTCTCCGCATACGCCGCGGCGTGCGCCGCATCCCACGTACGCATGCCAATCTTTACATCAATCACGCACGGTTTGTCGTACCCGCAAGCGATGTTTCCGAGCCGTAGATACCCGCTCGCGTCCAACGTCGGATCGCCCCGAGGAGGACAAAAAGGTAACCTCGCGCGTACGAATGCCCCGAACGCCTCGCTCGCGCCACCGCCGCCGTCGCAATACTCATCATACGTCGACGATGATGACGACGACGACGGGCTCGTCCCGCGCTCCGCGTCCGCGTCCGCGCACGTCCGCGGTTGTCGCGCGCTGAGATGCCAACGCGCGTGGTGCGCGTAAAAGTCCTCTTCGACGCGCGCGCGCGCATCGCCGCGCTCTTGTGGCTTGTAAAACCACGCGTCGTCGGCGGAGACCTTGGCCAGGCGACCGTGCGCGTGGTTCCCCGCGACTTGCGTCGACGCGTCGACGAGCTCGACGCCACCCATGACGACGAAGAGTGCGGATGCGATTGGCGCCACACGTGCGCGTCGCACCAATCCATGGGCGGCGCATCGCACGTCATCGCGCGCGATGGGCGCTACGGCGAGGTGACTGAAGACGACGTAAAACATTTCGTGTGCGGCGTCGGGGGTGACGCCGCGGGCGTGGTGGTGTCGACGTCGGCGACGGCAACTAACTTGCAGGATGGTGGTGGCGATGCGCTCGACAAGTACAACGTGGATTGGATGGGTAAATATCACGGACGATCGCGCGTGGCGGTGCTTCCGAAGACGACGGAGGAGTTGAGTGCGATCATGGCGAGGTGTCACGCGCGAAATCTCGCGGTGGTGCCGCAAGGAGGTAACACGGGGCTCGTGGGCGGAGGCGTGCCGGCGCACGACGAAGTCGTGGTGAACCTCGGGCGGATGAATGCGATTGTGAGCATCGATGAAGACGCCGGTGTGAGCGTGGTTGAGGCTGGTGTGGTTTTAGAAGAGTTAGAAAGCGCGGTGCGCGCGCGAGGGATGACGGTGCCGCTGGATTTGGGGGCGAAAGGGAAATGTCAAATGGGTGGGTGCGTGTCGACAAACGCCGGCGGCTTGCGATTGTTGCGATACGGTTCGTTACGTGGTAGCGTACTCGGGTTGGAAGTCGTCCTAGCGAACGGCGAGGTGCTTGATTTGTTGCGAACGTTGCGCAAGGATAACACTGGGTATGATTTAAAGCAATTGTTCATCGGCGCCGAAGGAACGCTCGGCATCGTAACGAAAATCGCGATTTTGACGCCTCGCGCTCCGACAAATGTAAACGTTGCGCTCTTTGGGTTGGACTCATTTGCGTCTTGTGTGGAACTGTTGAAGCTCGCTCGAGGAAGACTAGGGGAGATTTTAAGCGCGTTTGAGTTTTTTGACCGCGAGAGCTTGGATTTGGTTTTGGAGCAACTGAAGGGAACGCGGGATCCGCTCGCAAAACCATGTCCGTTTTACGTCGTGGTGGAAACTAGTGGCAGTGTCAAGTCGCATGATAATGCGAAATTGCAAGCGTTCTTGAAAATTGTCAAAAATAAGCGCGTTATCGTTGATGGCGTCGTTGGAAAGGATGAAAAGCACGCGTTTGCGCTGTGGACGCTTCGCGAGCGCATCTCTGTCGCGCTCAAGTACGCTGGCGCGGTATACAAGTACGATATTTCCCTTCCCACGGCACGCATGTACAATTTAGTTACAACTTTGCGCGCCCGTTTGGCGCCGCAGTTCGGTAGCGGCGTCAAGGTTTTGGGATATGGACATTTGGGTGACGGTAATTTGCACTTGAACATTTCGTGTGCGGAATACACCGACGCGCTCGAACGTGCCATTGAACCATTCGTATACGAGTACACGCGAGACGAACGAGGAAGCGTGAGCGCTGAACATGGTTTAGGGATCATGAAAGCCGAAGAGATTATTTACAGCAAAGACGCCAAAGCTGTGGAGCTCATGGGCGCGATGAAACGCGCGCTCGACCCGCGCGGAATATTAAATCCATACAAGGTACTCCCCGCAGCAACGCGCGCCGCTGCGTTGGTCCCGATGAGCAAGTTGTAGTTTTCAACAGAGTATTTTATCCCTCATAGTCAATGTTTCTTGCGAAGAAATTCTTCCGAAGAAATTCTTCTCGCGCCGCACGAAGAAAACTCAACGCAAGTCGTGCACCTCACACCGAGCCTCGCGCGTCGCGTGCGACGTTCATGGAATTCGAATTCATCCACGACGCATTCGGTACAGCGCTTAAACCCCTTCGAGACGTCATCGAACGTTTCGTGTTGGATAACTCCATCCTCGCGCTCGTCGTACTGTGCGTTGTTCCGCTCGGATTAATCATCTTGTTACACGACACCGAGCGCGCGGTTGACGACGCACAACGTACGCTCGACGCGAAGAAACGCGAGTAGAACATCATCCGTATAGCATGTCGCAATCCACGCGCACGTCGCCGCTCGTGCGTACGAAGACGAGTCAACGTCAGTTGGATGACGACGACGCCGAGAAGCTCAGAGCGCTCGGGGACGCCGTCGAGCGAGCGTTTACCAAAGTCAGCTCCGCACGTGATCGACTGAACGCCCAACGTAAGGCGAAATCGATGCCAAATACGCCGATGACTCGCGCAAGCGGAGATGTTGTTGATGATTTTGTGCTTGAACGCCAAGGGAGGTTTGAGCAGTTGGAAGCCGCGGCGACGCGCTTGGATTTTTTAAAAATTATTCAAGAGGACGACAATGAAAAGAGTGTGGAATTGGCGCAGAATACGATTGCGGTAGAATACGGCGACGTGCGTCAATCGCTTAACAAAGAAGATGAAGAAGCAGGGACGCAAGAACGAACTGCTGTCACAAGCGAGGTGGTTGTCGAACGCGTTCGGACGCTGCACGTTGTCGAAGAAGATGGATCGACAGATGATGATAGCGGTATTGATGCTGCTGGTGATCAATGCAACATAGACGATACTTCAAGTGGAGCGATTTCTGAGGTGGATCCCGAAGTCCACGTGCGCGTTCAAAACGGAGAGTGTCACGTTCGCTGGCCGAGCGGAACATCGAAACCGGCAACTTGTTCATTCAAGCAGTTTATAAACGCACTTGAACACGGACAGCGCGTCGTGTTTACACCAGGTGTGTATTCAAATGATGACAGCCCTATCGAAGTGACGAAAAACGTGACTTTCATCGGCGATGACGCCGAAGGAGGCACCGTATTTGACTGCGACGTAATCGTGCTCGCGACGCGATTCGCCGTAAAGCGCGCGCACTTTTTCAAATTGTATATTTCACGCGGTGACGCGACAATCGATCACTGCAGAATCCACGGGTGCAAAACCGTCGACAGTGGAGCGCTCATTATCGGTCCTTCTGCAAGCTGCTGCGTGAGCAATACTGAAATTTATGACAACGCTGGCGAGGGTGCCGTAGTTTCAGCCAAGCACGCCACGTTTGACTCGTGCAAGATTTTCCGTAACACCGTTGGCGTGAGTGTCAGCGGCACATCGGCGGTCAAAGTGTCGAAGTGTCGTATTAGTGACAACGTCACTTATGGGCTGATCATCGGCGCCGACGCGAGCGGGACGTATACGGACAACGTCGTGTGCGCAAATGAAATTGGTGTGCGAATCGAAGGGAACGCTACGCCGTCGTTCACCAGAAATAAGGTTGAGGAAAACCGAAGTGATGGTGCACAGTGCGTGGCAAGATCATCGGGTATGCTGAATTTGAACGCCATAAAGCAAAACGGCGGTTCAGGGATTATGTTCGACGATTCGTGTTCGACGCAAGCGCACAAAAATGAAATTGAAAACAACAAGCTGGATGGCGCGGTGATTTGCGGTAAATCGCGCCCTACGCTGATCGCTAATAGAATCAGGGCAAACGCACAGAGTGGAATTATGTGTACGGATCAATCGCGCGCCATGGTGCACGCGAACAAGATTTCGCAAAGTGTAGGCGGCATCGTGCTCGCCACAGACGCCGGCGGCAATTTTACGGATAATAAAGTGTTTGAAAACGATGTCGGTGTGACAATCGCGGACGATAACGACGGATCAAATTTCAAGATTGTTGGCAATAAAGTGTCCGACAACTCCACCGCGCCTCTTCGGGCGCCGAGCTCGATAGCTGCGAGCGTGGCGCAGACGAATTCGCTAGCGGGCGTCGGCGGTGAGCAAATTGCGAGCGAAAGCGGCGAATGCGTCGTCATGTAATCATATATATATACATCTAGCCGATACACCGACGTGTTCTTCTACTTGATTCTTGTACTTGTGAGCTAATGAATATGCGCCTAACGCGCACGAACTATTCCTCGTCGACGTCAAACGACAAACATCCCGCATTTGAGGCGACGCGCGACGTCGATCGATGCGCCTTCTTACGCTTACGACCAATCGTAGCCACTTCTACGGCCGAACTACGCGCTCGTTCTGTGATTTTCTCTACTATCGCCGGCACAGGCGACGGCGCGCGGCGCGCGCTATCGCAGCCAGCCCAACCGTCGACGAATGTCAAATCCTCAACCGGCACGACTACGGGCGCGTCCTCGTCCGCGTCGCGTTTCCCACCACAAAGCCCGAGCGCCGCGCGCCGCGCCTCGCGCAACTGCGCCGCACCGCCCGTGCCTCCAGCTAATATCCTATCTTTCGTCTTCCAACGCGTGTCTTCCGTCAACGACGCGTTCTTCAACAACCCGCGCGCGCCCAACGCGCCGCTCGCGCGCAACGCCTCCGACGTCGAACACCGCCCCGCGCCCGTCGCCAACGACTCGGCATCGATGCGCACGACTGCGCCATCCATCACTCGCGTCGACGTCGGCGCACGCGCACACGCCGGCGCAGGCGCAGGCGCAGACCGTCCGAGCACCATGGACGCGGCAGCTATTTCAACATCCGTGTGCGTCCGCCCGCGTCGTCGCGGCGCGTTGTGCAGCACGTCGTTGGCGTGCTTCTCCACGTGAAACATGTTCTCGCGCGACGGCATGGCGATCGTCGCGGCGGCGCGCGCGACATTGGCGAGCGTCGCACTGCGGTGCGCCATTCCTGGACGCGACGCAATCACCCATGAAGGTGCGTGCGACGACGACGACGACGACATCGATGGGCTCGAACGCGCGCGCGCGCGCCGGCGTCGACGCGATGACTGTCGTCAGCCGCGCGCGCGCCTGTGGTGGCGGTGCCGACGGCGATGCGCGGCGTGCGCGGCGAGTTCATGACGCAGATGCGCACACGACGTGACCTACGACGACGCGTCACCACACGCGTAGACGACGACTGACGGAGGCGACGCGCCGCGCGCACGCAGGTGAGAACGGCGATAAAGAAGTTATGCGAGGCGTGTAGGATCGTGCGTCGGCGAGGTCGGTTATTCGTGGTGTGCACGAAGACGCCGAAACACAAGCAGCGACAGGGCGTGCACACGACGTCGTCTTCGTCTTCGACGTCGTGTTCGACGTCGTGTTCGCACGAAGGCGGGTTTGCGGCGAGCGCGGTGATGATGGAATCATCGGCGGCGACGACGACGACGACGTGCTGCGAAATTACGCGTGGGATAGGTGGGGCGTTGGACGCCGCGTCGACGGCGCCGGGGTTGACGTTGACTGGCAACTATCGCTCGGCGCGCGGCGCGTCATCCTTGCGTCCATTCGCGGCGCGATTCTTTTAGCTCGACAATCGGTCGAAACAACGCGATGTGTACAGTATAGATTGATGAGAATAGCAACGATACTACGTATGAGAACAATCTAAATGGAGAGCTAGCTAGTTGAGCAGGACAGTCGTCGCGCGCTGCACGTCGTCTCCGCTCTGTCGCAGCGCGCGTCTCGAGGCGTGTTCGTCGAACCCCATGCTCGTTAACATCTGCACGTTCGCCTCGCTCGGTTCAACGTCGCGACGAACGGGCGCCTGCCCTCGTGGTGTCGACGACCTCGTCGCCGCGCGCACGCGAACCGTCGTCCCGGCTCCGCCGCCGACGAGCCTCGCGACCCACTCTGGGGCGACGAAAATATCGCTCTCGCTCCCGACGCCGCACGATATGACGTACCCAGCGAATAAACCACACACAGCCGCTATTACAGACGCTCGACCATCGCTCACGGCTAGCATCGCCCCCGAGGCGTACGCGAACGCCTTTTCGCTCACCGTCGCGCCAAAGACGTTAAAGCGCGCCAACGCCGGAATCTCCACCGCATACATCGCCAACAGCGCAAACGTCAACCCATACGGCCCGCACGCGCGTTCTACCATCTCATGACTACCTCCCCTTGACCACCAACGCATCGCCAGCGCGACACCCGCTCGAAACATTGCCGACAACGCGCGCGACGCGCACGCGCACCCAATCATCTTCCGCGCCCCGTACAACCGCTCAAACCTCGAACTCAAGCCATACAGCGCGTACGTGCCCATCACGACCTCCATCGCGGATTGACAAAACCCAAACTCCACCGCGACGCGCGCGAGAGACGCCACGAGCGCGCGCGTGGGCCATTGCGCGAGCGATTCGCGCACCCACGCCTTGGCGTGTTCGCCGTGCGCGTGCCTCACGACGAGCGACGTCGCGGTCACCATCGCGCACAGCGCGCGCGTAAACCCCGGCGTGGACTGCGCCGACATCACCGCGTACGGCGACGACGGGCGGGATGTGACGCGTGAGTGCACGCATGGCGCGCACTGGATTGGATTGGATTGGTTGACGTCACATTAGCGCACGCCTCGACGCGAACGACTTCGACGACGACGACGACGACGACGACGACGACGACGACGACGATGAAACCCATGACCGCGGTTCGATGCCACGCGCCATCGCGCGCGACGAAAGCGACGACGACGACGACGAAAGCGACGACGAAAGCGGCGACGCGAGTGGTGCCGGCGGCGGTCGGCGGACGACGACGTCGGTGCCCGGGCGTCGTCGCGCGCGCGACCGCGACGGAGGAGACGTTTGAATACCAAGCCGAGGTGGGACTGCGTGATGCGATGCGATGCGCGAAGGCGACGAGCGGGATGCGCAGGCGATGACGCGAGCGACGTCGTCGTCGACGGGGCAGACGCGTGGAAAGTAGTTTCTGCGCTTTTCCGTCGACGGCTGACTGGAGGCGTGTGCGGTATTGATGCGTGACGACGACGACGACGATGATGATGATGACGATGAGTACGCGACTGACGTTGGCGTTTCTGCGCTGTCGCGTTCGTAAACCTAGGTGCATCGATTGATGGATCTGATTGTTAACTCGTTGTACAGCAACAAGGATGTGTTTTTACGCGAGTTGGTGTCCAACGCGAGCGACGCGTGCGATAAGCTTCGTTTCACGTCGCTTTCGGATTCGAGCGTCATGGCTGGGAACGAGGAAATGCGCATTAAGATTCGTGGTGATCCGGAAAGCAAAACGCTTACGATTGAAGATACCGGGATTGGCATGTCCAAGGAGGACTTGGTGTCGTCGCTCGGGACGATTGCGCGTTCGGGGACGGCGAAATTCATGGAGATGCTCAAGTCTCAGAGCGACGGAGAAAACTTGATTGGTAAGTTTGGTGTTGGATTCTATTCGGCATTTTTAGTGGCGGATAAAATCACGGTGACGTCCAAGAACCCGAGCGATACCGCGACGTGGGTTTGGGAATCCGAAATCAACTCGAGCTCGTACACAGTCAAGGAGAGCGAAGAGGCGTTGACGCGCGGGACGAAAATCGTCCTGCACTTGAAGGAAGGATGCGAAGAGTACGCCACAGGCGAGAAGCTTTCTTCGCTCGTCAAGACGTACTCTGAGTTTATTTCGTTTCCCATCGATGTGTGGGCCAAGCAAAACAAGGAGAAGGAAGTCGAAGACACCGCGTCGACGCAAGCGTTGAAGGAGGCGTGGACGAAGAAGAAGATTGAAGCCGAAGCCAAGGGTGAGGAGTTCACCGAACCTGAACCCAAGCCAGTGATGAAGAAAGAGTACGAGCAAGTCGAAAACTGGTCCACGGCGAATAATGACAAGCCAATTTGGGTGCGCTCGCCCAAGGATGTCGAGCAAGAGTCATACAACGAATTCTTCAAGTCGACATTTAAGGAATTCCTCGACCCGCTCGCGAATACGCACTTTGCCGTTGAGGGTGACATTGAGTTCCGATCGATCCTGTTCGTTCCGGGCATGGCGCCTTTCGAACAGCAAGACATGATGCAAAAGTCTCGCGCAATCAAGCTCTTTGTTCGTCGCGTATTCATCTCTGATGAATTTGACGAATCGCTCTTGCCTCGCTACTTGACATTCATTCGCGGGGTTGTCGATTCTTCCGACTTGCCCCTCAACGTCTCTCGCGAGATCCTCCAAGAGTCTCGTATCGTGCGTGTCATTCGTAAGCGATTGGTCCGCAAGACGTTCGATATGTTAAAAGACATCGCCGCGCGCGATAACGATGATTACGACACGTTTTGGGACAACTTTGGCCGCAACTTGAAGCTTGGCGTCATCGAGGACAGCGACAACCGCAAGGATTTGGCTGATCTTTTGCGATTTACCACGTCCAAGAGTGGCAACGAAGGTAAACTTCGAAGCTTGGAACAGTACGTCTCTGACATGCCAGAGGCACAAAAGAGCATTTACTTTGTCGCCGCGGATAACAGAGCCGCCGCCGAAGCGTCTCCGTTCCTCGAAAAGCTCAAGCAAAAGGGCTTTGAAGTGTTGTACTTGATCGATCCCATCGATGAAGTCGCCATGGCTAACTTGGCCACTTACAAGGATACGCCCATCGTCGACGCGTCCAAGGAAGCGCTCGATCTTGGTGATGAGGATGAGGCTGAAAAAGCCAAGCGCGCGGAATTAGCTGAAGAGTTCAAGACGCTCACGACGTGGATGAAGGAATGCCTCGGCGACCAAGTTGAAAAGGTTGAAGTGTCTAACCGCCTCACCGATACCCCGTGCGTGTTGGTGACGTCCAAGTTTGGATGGTCGGCGAACATGGAGCGCATCATGAAGGCGCAAGCCATGGGAGATAACCGCGCGCAAGACTACATGAAGGGCAAGAAGACGATGGAAATCAACCCGTCGAGTCCAGTCATCGCTCAACTCAGAAAGCAAAAAGATGCCGACGAGTCGTTGGCCAAAGACAACTGCCAACTTTTGTTCGACACTGCGCTGTTGACATCTGGTTTCACCGTCGATTCTCCCGCTGAATTTGCCGCTCGCGTCTTCAAACTGATGACGGCGCAAGCGATTACCGAAGGCAAAGCGCCGCCGGGCGGCGCCATTGAACCTGAAATCGTTTAATATCAGGCTTTCGACAATGTAGCACGCGAACAAAGAAACACAAAGAAAAACAGATGATGACGTCGGCCCCCTCGTCATCACCGTCGCGTACGTAGCTCACGCATTATTAATAATACAAGGACAAGTTTTTTATTCACAAGCGCAACCTCGCGCGCGTCGACGCG
>JACLAB010015933.1_pt1 | contig 40337 bp, 18 predicted proteins | sample 8027921 | NCBI WGS metagenome assembly JACLAB01 (sample SAMN15725117, study PRJNA655200) | protist metagenome | isolation source: fluorescence activated cell sorting (FACS) single amplified genomes of... | place: USA: West Boothbay Harbor, Gulf of Maine | collected 2000-07-19 | reverse complement strand
CGCGGACGGCGACGGCGTCGAGGAGGACGCGAGCGCGGACGAACGAGGTTGGGGCGAGGCGTGGGCGAGACGCGAGCGTTTGGATGGACGTTCGGAGTCGTCGTCGTTGTCGTCGAGCGAGAGCGGGAGCGGTGGACTCGTCGGGCGACGTGGGAATCGGAGGTCTGTGATCGCGGCGGCTTTGTCGATGACGGCGGCGGCGTGCGCGGCGTTGATGGATGGGCAGTCGCGCGCGGTCGGCGTCGCCGCTTTGGGCGCCGAGCCGCCGGCGGTGCGACTCGGACAACCGAAAATAACGATGAATGCGGAGTATGCGTGTGCGAGGAAGCGGTCCGATGCGACGCGTGCGGCGAATGGCGCGGCGACGCTCGGTTGCACCGACAAGGAGGAGAGTTGCGCGCGCGTGTCTCGCTCTGCAGTCAAATTGAGCGCGTGGACGGAACAGATTTACATCCTGTGTATGAAGTGTTCCAAGCTGAACGTGCCAGAGGAATGGAAGGGTAAGGTGACGTTTATACGCGGTGCGGATGTGGATCCGTGTTACGGGAAGAATGGACCTGGATCAAACCACTGGATCAAGGCTTCAATGTCTCACGTACACGTGTACTCGGACGCGCTGCTGAGAGGCTTCGACGTCATCACCGTCATGGAGGAGGATGCGATGACGAAAGATTTCACCAACACGACGGAGGATCGCGTCGATGCGCTCGTGGAGGCGGTCAAGTCGAATGCAGACTGGTCGACTGTGCGATTGGGTTACCGGCCGTTCTTTTTCGAAGAGCAATCGATGAAGCATAAGCTTCCGTACGCGTGTCCCGTCGAATGCAGATGCCACGAATTGACTGAGCACGCGTGCATTATGCCACACAAGGGCTGCGACATGCGAAGCAGCGACTTTTACCTCCTCCGCGTTCCCAGGGGGCGCGAGATTAGAAGCAAAATCTATCAAGGGAGCACCGTGGACATGGAGGCGTTGCAAGACGTGCGCAACCAACTCTTTGTCGTTCCGCAGCTCAGCTTCCAAGAAGTTCTCGATCGGCCAGAAGAAGCGCAATTTAACATGGGGAATCGATTCAAGTCACTCTGTTTCGAACGCGCCGGATCGGACCTGTTCTCCGCGGACAACAGCGGTATTCAGGCGAGCGTGCTCGACGCGCAGCCGACATTTGCAGAGCAAAATTAAACATTGAAGCGCGCGTCGCCTCTCGGCTCTCGCGGTATATACTAGCAAGTAGAATCTCGTAAATGATCGTAATCACTGTACGTAGCCAATCGATTTGAACGCCCTCACGGCGCCACACGTCCACCCATCCGAAGAATCGGTCGCGGTGAGTCTTCTTCATCACGAACCAAACCTCTCGTCCTCGCGACGCCCACAGCCCTCCTCACACCATGGTGTTCTCCACCGCCGTCGCCCTCGCCCGGCGCGCCCGGCGCGTGGGTTTCAACACCCTGACGACCAAACTCGCCAAGAAGGGTTTCTACAAGGGTAAAGGCGCCGTCTCTCCCGGCGTCCGCACCGCCAAGGGTCGCTTCGTCCTCGTCGACTACAAGCGCCCAGACTACATCGTTCCTCCCGGTTTAGCGTCCACCGCGCTCAAGCCGTACGTCGAGCGCGGGACGTCGACCAAGTGAAGCGACGGGAACGATGACGGCGCGCGTCTTTCGCGCGGGGTTCGGACGATCGGACGACCGGAAGCCGCGCGGGCGGCCGTTGTTTAGTTTTAGATTTGAGGGTTGTAAAAAGTAGCGTAGCGGTAACTCAACAAAACCACGCGCGCCGACACACCGCGACGGGCCCTCTGCGACGATCGATGACGCCGCGCGCGACGTCGTTCGGACGCGCGCGATTCGTCGTTACGTGTAAACGAAACGACGCGAGCCGGCAGAGACGCAAGCTGACGAAACGAGAGGAGGTTCGAGAGGTTGAACGAGAGCGCGTCGAGAGGAGAGCCAAGGAGGCTTTGGAAGCGAAAAATCGCCCGCCTGCGCCGTATGCGGCGGCGACGAGCGAGCGAGAGGCGACGGAGAGGGTGGATGAGGCGTTTGGTAAGCTCACAGAGGCGTCGGAGGTGTTGCGGGAGAGGAAGGAGCGAGCGAGAGGGAGCGAAGAGTGGGACGCAAACGTCGGATACAGGGCGCACCGCGACGTGATGGAGGCGTTGCGAGAGTTCGAGACGGCGAGGATTCGATGCGTTGAGACTCGTTTGGAACGTGGGTTGTGCTTGTTTACAGAAGTTAAGGGTGATGGGGATTGGAAGACGCTGGATGCGTTTAATTGGAGGTATGGGGCGGCGTTGGAAGGGGAGAACGCAAAGTGTCTTGAGTACATGTTACCCGCGGTTTGCAAGGCGAACGCGCCCCGCGCTGTGGCGGAAATTTGTGCGGTGGCGCTCGATGGGGGTAAAACTGGCCCCATAGAACTTTCGCAAAAAGTTATCAAGCAAGCGGTGAAAAAGCTCGAGGACGCGGATGAGTTTGATTTGCTCTCAGACGAAGAAGCTGCTGTTTTGCACGCGCTGCGCGAGGGATAGTCGTCGACAAAGTGCATTTCAAGGCAAAGGCGCGCCATTGGAAATTTATTAACGATTTTGAAAGACGTGTTGTACAATCTAGTATTAGTGGTAGTGTTAGCAAGAATGCAAGAGAGAGTTGGTTGTAACTATAACTCGGTCTTGACTCGAGCGCTCGAGCTCAAACTCTACGGTCGCGACGAGAGCGACGTCGGTCGTTCGCCTCCATCGCTCGAAGCCTCCTCGGATGCAATGCTAAGTCCGTGCGCCCACGCTTCATCGGTACGACTCCAACCACCCTTATTCGTGCGAGTGGGAATCGCATTGATGGCTGTGGCTTGCGGTTCCACTGGCGTCGCGGCGGATCCGTTGGTTTCTACGCGGTCGCCAATGGCGTCGAGCAAACCGTTCGCCCAGGGCGCACCCGGCATGACGGTGCTCAAATTCGGATCGGCAAAGTGCTGGTCATCTTTCGGCTGCACGACGTATTCGCTCAGTCGACGCTTTATGGCGTTCAATGCCATTTCGGCGCGAAGCGTTCGTTTCTCCAAGCGCCTATTCTCTGCGTTGAGCGCAAGCACCTCGCGTTCCAAGGAAAAATCATCCACGAGCATCTTCGTGCGTTCCATCTGCATCTGTTCAACCTTTTTCAACAATCGCTTGCGGTCCGCCCGCGCGGGCCATCCGAGCACGACGTTCCCAAAGATTGAACCGAAAAAACCACCCTTGAGCACCCGTCGCGTCTCCGGCTTCAGGTTGAGCCACTCCTTGCGAATGGGCTCCGTCACCGGTTTCAACAAGTTGTTAATCTGCCTCGCCGTCGGCCCAAAGTGATCGACCGCGACATTCATCGACGGTTGAATCAATTTGACTTTTTCATTCACTTGCGACGTCACCGCATTCTGCGTCTGCGTCGCCCAAGTTCCCGTCACCGCAGTCGCCTTTTTCGTCATCTCGCTCGCCTTGTTCATGAAGTTCGCCCAGCCACCACCGCCACTAGACTTCCCACTCGCGCCGTTCGTCGCGCCGGTCTGCGATCCGGAGCTCGAATTCCCACCCATCGCGCTCGTTCCATTCGGTTCCTTGATCGATCGCGTCGTCGTGCGCGTCGTCGGTCCGCTTCGTCTTCGTCCAACGGTGCCCTCGTTCGTCGGTTTGCCTCGCATTCGCCCGCACGCTCCTCGTCGTCCACGCGCATCACCACCGAGGCGTCCACTCGGTGGAGGTGGCGGTGAGGCTCGTGATATTCCCCTCGCGCCTCCTTGCGGCGGCGGAAGCATTGTCGTCGTCGGTTGGCGGTCGTGCGCGCGCGCGAGTGTGGCACGCGTGGGGCCTGGTCCTCAACGGCACTTTTTTGTGCGAGGGAGTCCCAAACCCTAATTATTCATACTTTGCATGTTTTAAGTATATGTGTATCCGCAAGCGAATGGTCTCAAACTGAGATACATGACGTTTAAAATATCAATGTACTGTGTTTGATATTTTCTTTCGCCTCGTCAGCCGTTGTGGCTGACTGGATACGCGCGCGCGCGCGGGGCGCATGCGTCGCGCGCTCGAGGCGTCGGGACGGCGAACGATTCGACGCGGATTTCTTCGTTTTAGTATTTTACCTCGTCGTGAGGCTCGTTAGAGAGGGTACGCGCGTCGATTGATTGGGTCGATTCGATTCGGTTCCATTGTTAATCCCGGTCATGTTTGAGAAACAGCTGACGGCGATACTGAACGCCAAGCTCGGAAGGTTTCTCGAAGGGATCGACCCAGAGGACGTGCGAGTCGGGGTGATTCAAGGGGATGTCGTGATTCGCCGGGTAAGGGTTCGTGCATCGGCGCTGACGCGGTTGTTGGATGAACCGAGTCTGCGCGTGCGGTACGGTTTCGTGGACGAGCTGAGACTCAGGATACCGTGGAGAAAACTGGGTGAGGAACCGGTGCGGGCGACATTTAGCGGGGTGTACATCGTGGGGGAGATTGATGATAGCGGGGAGTGGACTGCGGAGGAGAGCGAAGAGGAAAGGTTGGGTAAACAACAGGTGAAAGCGAGAAGAGTGGCGCGCAGGGCGGTGGAAGCGGCGGAACAGGCGTGGCTCAAATGGAATCCAGTCGTAAATGCGGACGCTTTAGAGGCAGAAGACTTGAAAGAGCTTCGCAGAGCGGAGGCGAAAAGGAAGAGTGGGATCGCTGGGTTGATTGATGTCATTCTCGCGAACGCCATCGCCGAAGTATCCAACGTGCACGTGAGAATCGAGGATCAGTACGGCGACGACAAGGTGCCGTGCGCAGTGGGTATTCTTCTCGAGCGGATGTTGCTCACTTCGGTGGATGAGAATTTGAGAGGTACTTTTCACGTCGATGGATTCGCTGAGAGACTTCGCAAGATGGTCCAACTCGAACGCCTCGGTGCGTACGCCGATTTTGATTCTCCGTCGGTGTGCGCCGGGATTTCTAATGGTTGGGATGGCGTGGATGCGGAGCATTTTGTCCTTCAGATGTCAGCCGTGTTTCGATCGGATTCACAAGTGCAACACGAATCGCAAAAGAATAGATTCGTTTTGCCTCGTGCATATCTCTTCGGTCCTCTGCGCGGTAGTGCGATGTATATTAGAAGAGGTACAAATGAGTCGGCTGATATACCGCTCCATCAAGTTGAAGTAGATATGAAGGCGATTCACCTTGGAGTGAGATCGACGCAGCTCAAAGTACTTTACAGTTTGAATGCTAAACGCCAACGAAGTCTGGTGCGTCAAAATTACATTCACATCCATCCACACGTCGGAGTTTTAGGTAATGCAGCACAGTGGTGGCACTTTGCAATCAAGGGAGTTCTCATGCACACCGCGGCGATCCGTAAACGGCGCGGTCTTGACTTTGCACTGAGCGTAGATACCATCATGAAAATCAATAGAGCACGGGCGACTTACATCCCTTTGTATTTGAGTCATCTGCGCGAAGCGCCACCACCACCAGAATGTTTGGTTTCGAACAGAGCAGCGCAGAGAAATCGATTCTGGCCGCCAAAGCTGAGAGTCGGTGAGATTGAAGAGATTGATGCATTGGAAGAGGAGTTACCTTTACAGAGTATAATCTTGTTCAGGACATTGGCTCACATAGAATATCGTAAATCGGGTGGAATAAAAGCTGCCGTTGCGCGGGAACGGTCGCGACGTTTAGGCAAAAAGGTGATCGTTAAGACAGTTGTTGGTCTTGCGGGCGGCGGTGCAAGAAACACAGTCAAATTGGTGAAAAACTTGACACTACCGATCGTCGGTATTGCTAAAGCTGTCAGTAGATCGGACTCAAACGCTTTAGTGAAACGCCAGAAACGCGCCAGAGAGCAGCAACAGAGCGTTGAAAACGAAGACGACCAATGGAAAGAGGAGTTGGAGAGTACTGTGCAGTTGAGTGAGCGCAGCGCGGCGCTCGAGAATGAAGCTTTATCGGCGACGACACAAACATCGTTTTCTGTAACGATTTCAAACGTGACCATCGTTCTAGTGGATGATGAAGTCGAAAACGCTGCTCAAGCTACGAGAGAAATCTTCAAGGTTGTCATCAACCAAGTACTTCTCGGACAGCGCTCTGGCCTCGGGAGGAAAGAACAACGATTGCTCGTCCAAAGTTTGGCGCTCGTCAGTCCCGAAGGTACTTTAATCGACCTCAACAGCTCGAACGATGACAACACCGCGATAAGAAATGGATCTGCGGTACGCACACTCTGGGGCGAGATGTCCCAGAATCCAGCCATTCAGATGCACGTCGTGAGAGGCGACGCTGATTCTGATAAGGATGTCGCCATCAGTCTTCGGGTGAAGAGGTCATTCACTAAAGTGTTGCGTCAGCCATTGGAAAGAGTCAGGACGTTAGCGTTGCGTCACCGCGTGACATCCGCATACATCGAATCTTTTGTTTATGAGAACGAGTCGTCGCAGAGAGAACGAACGAGTTCGATGGAACAGCAATCGAACATTTTCAAGATCAATCCAACTATGTGGTTGGATATCAAAGTGGAACCCGCCGTGATACTCTTGTCCGGAAATGATGAGAACGTATTGGTCAATTTGGGCAGTACGATTATCAAATCACTCGAGCCTGCGAGCGCGGGCGTGGCATCAGACGTCGCAAAGCAGCACAACGTATTTTTTGTGCAGACGAAACAATTTCAAGTCGGATTTAGCGCACTCCCTGAAGATCCATTCTCAAGTGATATAGATCAGGGAATGTTGAATCTTTTGCACAAGAGTGATTTCGACCTCACGATTGTGCAAAATCTCAATCGGGCTTCTGCGCTACCAAACTTATCTCTGAGTTTCAACTTGCCAAAACTTGAGCTAGATGCTTCTCCGGTGCGCATTGCGAAGCTACGCGCAGTGTTGAAGGGATTGAAACCTAATCAAAAGGAAAATGCGACGCCGACTGTAAAAGCTGAAGCAGAGAGTGACGACGAAAATGTATTCATGCTGCAACTTGACGAACGGGGTGACATAAAATGGATACCGTCGACAATATGTGTAGAGAGGGATCACTTTCTCGTTATCCAAACTTCTGATGGTTTAAGAAGTAGAATGATAGAGATCAATCTATACGATAGCGTCGGGGCGAGCCACCCCCGTCAAGACATTGTGGATTCAATTCCTGATGTTAAGCACGTTTTGACTGTCGGCACACTAGTTCAGACTATGGCTGATCTGAAAGCGTCCGCGCAGTCAGAGACAGCCGTTGTTTTGGCGTTTTGTGGCGAACATCACTCCGATCCACTTTTTACGATGAATTCGTGGCAAACTAGGATCAATCAGATTACCAGAGAAGCTATGCACACCAGGTCGTCGGCAACAAGTGACTCGAATCAAGTTAAAACGAGTTCAGACAGGAATGCGATGATCTCAAAGGTTCAAATACAAGTCCACTTGAACGTTGATCGCTTCTCTCTCGAAGTGATGTGTCCGCTGAGACCCCATCCAGCGCAAGGAAATCATAGCGATATGGCTATCGCAGAGATTCCGCTAGCGAAACTTTCGTTTGCTATCGCATTAGGGACTAAACTGGCCAGCGCTGCGAAGAATGTGGAGATGAAATTCGATAAGGTGCAGCTTGATGACTTGTACTCAAATTCTGGGCTTGGGCGAGACTGCGCTCCGACGGTCATTCCGAGCGCGACCGTCAATATTACAACCCGTAGGCTGAACGATGCTGAGTATGATGGCGTGGACAATTTGATCCAGGTCAAAACACATGGCGATGTGATCGTTAATATCAGACGAAGCACGCTTCTTGCACTGATAGCGTTTCGTTTTCGATTGCGCCCACCCGGATTCAAGATTGTGAAGAATATGCCAGCCATGACGACACGACTTATGATTGGGAATGACCTAATCAGGCGAGTTGCGCGCGACATAAGAGTCAACATTGATTCCATCGCTGCAAATCTTTACCTCGATCACGACCGAGGCGATCATTTGAAGGTGGGGACTGTGGCAATCCAACGCATATCATGGATCACGAAAATAAGCCCTCCCACTCGCGTTACGGAGCTCAGACTTGGTTCTTTGAAAGTTGCAACTGGTAAAATGCTTAAGCGTGGTGAATGGAACTTGCAACCTAGTTCACGCTCTCGATCAGATGTTGTTGTCTTGAAAAATTGTGAGTACGACAAGGGTGAAGATGACGCCGGCGCAGACGCATCTCTTGAATTAGAGTTGGGGTGTATGGACTTTGCTTTGACTCCCGAAGTCAAGGAAATATCTCAGTACTTTGGGTTTGTCCGTGAAATCCGTCCTGGTCACATCGAACCATTCGTTCACCCGGTGGATAGACCTCGGGATGGATTTCGAGTGAAGAAAATACGACTCGCGATGGATCTGAATTTACCCACTGTCATGATTCCCTGGAGCGACAAAGAGGACGGTAAACGCGCCAAGTGCGTCATCCTCAAACCTGGACGTCTGGAAATTAGTAGATCTTTCGATTTAAAACGCGAAGGCCTATGCATACAAACAACACGCATCGATGTGTTAGGAGCAGATCTGACTGTCGAATCTGACGAAGCGACATCACACATCCTGAACGAGAAGCTGCAATGCAGCTTTTCCGTGCAGCAACGAGTCGATTCTGGTGACGAAATCGTGAATCAGTTGGATACTAAGTACGATTTGAAAATCAATCCCATACTTGTAGATGTGTCCGGACTTGACTTCAGATGTTTACACGATGCTGTCCAAGGACTTCGTCTCGCGAAAACAAGACCAAAAGTTGACGTTCTCAATCCAATCATCTGGGGGGATGTGTGTCCTCTTACGGCTGTGGAGGTAAAGTCTGCAGAACGACTAATTCCCATGGAGTTCCGTCTTAGTTTGAGTAGATTGCAGATTTCACTCTTTCGGTTGCCTTTGCGGCATCAACCCATCTCGACTGCAAAGGTGACTGGCATTGACGTGTTTGCTGTCAGAAACTTCAACAAGAAAGAGTCTCTCGAACTTGATGTCAGCATTCAAAATGTATCAGTTCAAGACGATTCTGGTGCTGATTTAGCGGATAATTCAAATTTTATTCTTTACGGAAATGCTACGGGTTTCCCATGGTTCAAGTTGAAGCTCTGCGACGTACCTGATCAAACATCGTTGCATGCGTCAGTGCAGTACATCGAGATGCTACTTCGGCTTCGCCCGATAATCGATACTGTCAGAGCCTTTTCTCCGAGACGATTAGGGGGAGTCTATCTGGCGCGTTCAGTTCTTCCGAAAGATATATTCTGCGTTCAACATAAGACAACAAAGTTGAAGGAGGATGTCATACTTTCTAGAAACTCAAGATTGCTCGCAGACATATACAGCGATTCGCAAGCCACTTATAGATTGGATGGAGATGGACACATCGTATTCTTTGCAGACAGACATGGCGAGATAATCGAAGATGGCGGAAAAATTGCTCGGAAGATGATACCAAGGATTTTGATTGCTCCCGGAGCAACTTTGATTTTTGAAAATGTTCAGTTTTACTGTACGCGGACAGCATTTTGTCAATTCATCAAAGTGGGTCCAGGTGGCAGCTACGTCATTGGTGAAAATGTCGTTTTCTCTCTGTTCGATCGGCAGAATTCGATGCGTAGTTCTTCTCAGGGCTCACTCACGTCGTTCGATGAAGATTCTACTGCAGCGCCGAGTCAATGGCCCGCCGTGCAGGCAGCAAAGAAACATCTGTCAGAAAATCAGCCAGTGTCAAGAGCGCGTAAAATTGCGCAGAAACCACTCGTTCTTGACGTTGATATGAGCTGTCTACACATTTTGATTGGTGAAGAGAGTACGCAGTCACGTCTCAGCTTTATGTTTGGTGTCAGTGCCAGCGTGACGCGCGACAAGAAACTTCACACCACATCAGCGATACGACTAGACAGACTACGTACAAAGGATACCATGAAGCCTCCACTGCTCGCGCCAACGAGCGCTAGTCTGACTTTAGAGCAGCACGCTGAGATCACACGTTGCACCGCGAATATGAGCTCGATTTCATTCGAATTCACACCTCACAGAATACTTATTCTTAAGAATTTTGTCCAACAGGTGGCACAGTCGCTGGCGATCGCACCGATTTTGTATCGCGACAACTATTCATGCGTCTGGCACGGTATCCGATCAGAGAATAGTGAAGGAGCAGATTTTCTTCTACACGGAGAAACGTCTACGACGTATACAGTCTGGAGGCCATCGTTACCGACGGGTTACGCAATGTTGGGTGATATCATAAACGCTCGAGGAGCGGCACCGCAGGGCGAAGTAGCTGTGATTCGTGATGTGCCAGCGTTGTGTGCGCTCCCAATTAGATTCGAAAAGGTTACAGGGTACGACAAACCGGCGTTTTGGCGTCCGATTCCTCCCCAAGGATTTGTTAGTATGGGCATCATAGTCTCATCTTCAGAGTTAGACGAACCCGCCTTGGATACAGTACGCTGTTTACGTGAGGAACTTGTTTGCTGTTCGGGTGAAGTTTCAGAGCTCGTATCTTTCAACCTTTACGGTGCCACAGCCAAACTCAAGAATAATATATGGCAGATGAGTAATAGTGTTCGGACGTTCGCGATTGCGGACGGCGCAAAGCGTCCGAACGCATATGATATCAGAATGCCAATTGGCTTGCAGGTACCCAAGAAAGTCACCCGCAGGCGAGCGACAAAAAAGAATGATGTTTCGAAAATACGTTCGATAACGACGGTAGAGTTCAAAAAGTCAGCCTCAATAGAAGGTAAGAAGCAAAATGTCGGTTTCTGGCAAGTTATTGCTCCTCCCGGTTTCTATGCCACCGGAGACTGCATCTCTATCGGTCAAGGTCCTCCCCTGCGCAGTCAGGTATTCGCGATGGATTTCGAAGCATTTCAGTTTCCAGAATCATTCAAAAAGCTCGATTTGCAAATGAAGAGGCTCGATAGCAAGAAGATCAGTATCTGGCAACCTGTACCGACGGAAGGATTCGTGGCCGCTGGATATGTGTTCACAACTGATGGTACTGAGCCCGAAAGAGAATCTATCGTCTGTATTAAAGAAGATCTCACTACTCCAATTCACGAAACAGGTGAGTTGACTGTAGACAGCTCTATTTGGTCGGGCGACGACGACAGTAAAACATCATGTGTACACTTCTGGCTGGTTGATACGGTAACAAATAATTTTGTTGTCTCTAAAGTTAGTCAAGGAGAGAAGCATCCTCAGCTGTGCACTATATCACGTGTGACGGATGCAATTTGTCCGAAATTTCCACCATTTCAGCTCAAGTTCAACATCGATAGTGTTAAGCTCGGGATAGCGTTCGAGAAACGTTTCAAAAACCAAGCCATGTTCATCATGCAGCTCGAGCATTTGATACTCGAAACTACGAAGGCCGACTCAATGGTTACATGCAGCTTGAATACTGAACTCAGTTTAGTTCACAGGAACGCGAGGCAGCACCATGTTATAGAACCGATCATTGAGCCGTGGAAGGTCTCTGCCCTCCTCAAAAACAATGGTAACAAAAGTGCTGGACCAACTGGAAGTGTGATCAACATTTTGGCGGCAGAAAAGTTGCGATTGCTTGTCAACCAAATGGTGTTCTTTGATGCACTGAGCGCCATGGAGCAGATGCGCAAACCGGTGGATGAAAACGCAAAAGTAGCAAGGTTGGTACCAGTGAAAGTCGAGGAACACAAAACGATTCTGAACTCAACTGGGCGCATCCTTTGGATTCAAGCACCAGACGGCCAGATCAACGAAGTCAAACCAGGTGGGCATATCGTTCACACGATAATGGACGATCGACTTTACGAGAACGATGCAAAAGCAGGTCTCGAGGAATACACCAAGCAGCATCACGTGACGTCGATGGCACGCGATAATGTCGATCACCACTGTAGCGATCGCCGTCTTGCAGCAGCGCATATGATAATTGACATCATGGAGATCGATCAGCTTAGGACCGATTGCCTGTATCCTCGGATCACCTTGAAAATTTGGGACAGGGATTTGAATAGGTTTCGTTTTGCACCGCTAGCAGTCGGCGCGAAGACTGGTTCAGTGAAACTCTCCGTGCTTCATCCACTTCTCATGAATGAGCACTCAAATGAATATCTTCATGATCAGGATATCGATGTGCACGTTGAACTCTCTTATACCAGTTCAACTGGAAAGCTCTATACGCTTGTAGGAGTATTGCCAGCGCCCGTAGCCCAGCAGCGCTCTGGATGGATCCCAAAGAAGAGTGGCGTGTGGGTTGAGTGCGCTGATGAACATTCCGAACACTGCAGACTTAAACTACGTGCACATATCGTTGAAGGCCTGTCGCAGCACCCAATCCAGACACAACTCAAGTCTGTGCTGTCGGGGAGCATAGAAACTAAGGAGGAAGAGGCAACTGAATTGCGCAAAAACCCACCGCTCATAGTTTGTAGATCAAATGATCTCGTAAAGACTTGGTGGACGAAGGGCAAGCAGTCGGCAAAACATGCATTGAGTGTCTGGCAGCCTTGCACGCCATCGCGAGCAGAGCTTGAAAGTCGATACCAATATTTTTCGGACAAGTCGCCTGAAGAATACAAATTAATACCATTTGGGAGTATTCTTCGCTCAGGATTGAGTGCGCCACGCAGTGCTCTTATGGCCGTGGTGACGCAGTATTCAGAGGGACAAAATGCGCCTACCGCACATCCTGTGACGTACGAGAATATTTGGACTAGTGACAAAAAGTCAGTCTCATTCTGGAAACCCATACCACCAGAAGGTTACGTGGCGATTGGTAACGTCGTCTCTCCGCATATGAACATGCCATCGTGCGAATCTTACGTTTGCGTCCGCGAAGACCTCACAGAGATTGCGCCTGTACCACCGTCAGCAATGTGGAAATCAACATATAGTTTCCGTCGCATCGCTCGAGGAAAGTTCTGCGCGTTCAGAACTGGCATACCGGGTACGGGTGGGTGGTCCTTTGTGCAGGAGCGATGTTCACGTGATGGGATGGGCAACGTTTGCAACTCTATTCCGAGAATGCATCAGTTGTCTCATCGTTTGTGTCCGCAATCTTTCGAAGATGAAAGTATCCGTGAGATGTGGGTTGATACCGCGCCAGATGAAATCCGACGAAAGGAAGAACTTCAGCCTGGTGAATTTTCATTGATGCTCGCATTTGCACCCGACGGACCGTACGAAGAAGTCAAGCTCAAAATCGGAACATCGCATCTGATTCAACACAAAACGCACAACCTACTCTTCAATGCCCGTCGAAGAGAATTGCAGGGTGACATTACTTGCGCCAATGAGACCGGCGTCGATGTCCGTTTGTCCATTACACAAGCAACGGGGACTTTGGCTCGTCCTATCGCTTCATTTGAACAAGAAGACGGAGAATTACCGGAACGAGAAATTCAAGTGTTTGAATCTGAGAGGTATTATCCTATTCTCGGCTGGCGCACTCCCCGAGATGTCATCATCAAAAACCGGTTCAGCGCAAACTTGTCCGGTCACGCATCGCAAAGATTTTTCCCCGATTTGAACCCACCGAAGGGGTACAAGTTTACTGGACCATGGAGACTTTCGATGCCTCGTGGTCGAGTTGACGCCAATGGTTGGGCGTACGCAAATATGTGGGTGACCTGTTGGCCTCCACCGAGGGGCTCAGAAACTCGCAAAGCTCGCTCCACGCGCAGACGAAGATGGACCCGTCCGTATGCTCGGGTGAAATCAGACGATGAGTTGAGGAATAGGATGACACTTCGAGACATGCGCAGAGATATCATGGATGATTGGGACGGCGAAATACATTCTGAAGATAGTATTCCTCTACCCGTCTGCACTCGCACAGGCTCTTACCATTTGCGAATGCATGCGAAAGAGAGAAAACTTAAGAGCAACAAGCAGAATCAACAACTGCGTGAATGCAGCTGTGAAGACGACCTCAATGCGAGGCCTTTCTACATAGGATCTTTATGGACAAGCTCAAAGGATGCTTTTGCACACGCCTACTCGAACGGCGAGGAGCATTTCTTGATTGTGAAAGAGGGCACCAAAAGAAACATGAACGGTGCAATTAGTTCTATCGGCGTACAAATGCGCATCCTCGCTCCATTGAAGGTTAGCTCATCAGTGCATTGTCCATCACATATTACTGTGTACACGGATGGAGTTGAACGTTTCTCAAGCGAATTGGCGCCTGGACAGTCAAAAGACGTCGTCACGGTCGATACAACGAAAGAGATTGCTTATTCGTTACAAGCCAAGTCGCGTGGTCTCACTTTACAACAAGCAGCCCCATTGATTCTCAATGTAACACCTGCGGGTCAACCAGCGATGCCGCAACTTTTATGGATGGATGTAGCTGGTTACCCCCATCTTACATCACCAATATTGGTGGAGGCTGTGCGAACGAAACTTGTAGAAGATGACGGATCGAATGACGAAGTACAGCACCTCACACGAGTGACGCACCGTAGTGCCCTTCTCATCACGAATGCAACGCCCTTTGAGATGAAGAGTATTGCATCAGCAGGTGGAGCATCACTGACGGGTGAACATGTGGATAGTTATGGTGATTTTGCTCCTGGGCACACAAACCCAGCATTGTTCCTCAAGACGAGCGTCGAACAGGTCCGTGATTTTGGCGAGTTCAACATGGCTTTGAGCATTGGCAAGCATCCAGTGTACTTCAAAATTTCTCTCAGATCAAACTCCACAACTGTGTCGATACCAGGTGCACATGGTGAAACGTTTGCTTTCCGATGTTCAGCAGAAATTTGGGAGAATGAAGCAGCGAATGCGTCGGGTGTTTGGCCGACTGTACGTGTCACAGTCCAGCCGATAGTTGTTGCTATCAACTTGACGCATCGTCCTCTCGCCATACGTACAAATAAGTTGGGCCACAAACTTCTCAGACCAGCATCACAACCAGAACCTGTCAATCTGAACGCCGACATTTCAAAGAGCGACAAAATCGATGTTGAAACGGTGATAAATGCCACGGAATTCCAGATTGCGGACGGATCTAACATCAAACAATGTGAGGAAATTCGATGGGGTCAGCCCATGAAGTCCATCGTCCGGCGTTCTGGTTTGTGGTGGAACTTGCCCAGTGGATCTGAGCCATCTGTGGCAGAAATAAACGCATTCAGACGGTTACCCCATGTGGACGAAGACGGGGAAGAAATCAACTTAAAGAGTCCTCTGACTATCCAGTGCACAGTTGAACGTGGATCAAATGGTTGCTTCCGTATGTTCTTCACAGGGGGTGATGGCGCTGCTTCAAGCGGGGCACCAGTCAAGATTGTAAACTTTTTGGATCAACCAACTCTTGTGCGGCAAGTCAAGAATGCTGACCGACGTAAACGTAGCTCCAAGTTTACATCAAGGTTCTTAAAGAAATCGATTGGAGAACAAGGCATCGGGCCATCGTACGCGATGCGTCCTGGCTCGGCGATTAGATGGGCATGGAGTCTTCCTGGTGTCGACGCAGAAAATTCCAAGAGGAGAAAGCGACGCACTGTGCGAGGTCAGAAAACGCTAGAAATTTGTACGCGCCGAGGCGAAAAGGCAGACGTTTGTGTGGATATGGATGCTAGCAAAAACGGAAACTTTATGCTTATGGGTGTGTTGACGGTTTTCGATGAAAGAGCTGACGCTGGAGTTGCGGCACACATTCTTGCGCGATGGCAGAATAACACTTTCCACATTTACATTGTGGAACCATCACGCGTCGATTCGAGAAATTTATTACTCGCGGAGGAAGCGCAACATTCGCAGCGAGAGATGACTGTTGATCGTATTCGCAAAGAGTTGCATGTCGCAATCGAGTTGTCTGGATTTTCAATGACGATAATTGATCGCACTTCCTACTCGGCGCAAGAATTATTCCACGTCTCCATCGATCACGTTCTTTTACAACGTGGATCGGGTCTCTGCCTCGGTCTTTCTGAGTACAATTCACTTACAATAGGCCGGTTGCAGATAGACTTCAGCACTCATGACGCATCGTATCCAGTGTTTGTCTGGCACGATGACTCGGAAGGAAACTTACTTGACGTACATGCTGCGTTTACTAGAGAGCCCGGCGCAAGCGAGATTCGCCTACATCACTTTCGACAGCAGACGGCAGCAGGTGGTTTGATCATAAGAACTGGAGAAGAGTTGCTCTGGACAATCATATCTTTCATCAAATCCATTAAAGATGGGGCGCCCGCGTTGAGATTGAAAAACGGTAATCTCAACATGCGCCAACGATTGGTTGCGGCAAAACGTCAGCGTAGGGATTCAGAAATGCATATCCAGTCTCTCGTCATGGATCCTATTTCTTTCGTGGTTACGTTTGAGCCCAACTCCGACGTGCGACCCTTATATGCCGATCCTAGAATCGTCGGCCTGCTCACGTTCGCAAATCTTAATCGGTTGAATTTCACATTGGACAAATTTGAAAAGCACGAACAGAAAATGTTGACATCGGCCTTATCGAATGAGTTCAAGACTTACATGAAGACGCAAATTATTTCGCACTCGCTAACCTTACTGAGCTCGATGCACACTCTCAGCAATGTTTCGACGGGTTTGAACGCCGTGAGTAAAGCCGTAGAGACGGGATTTGGAACTCTCACACCATCAACTCGAAACTTGCAGCGCATGCCATCTTCGCTGTTGCGCACAAGAACGTCAAAGAATACCAAGGCGAGCAATCTTGCGCACGGAGTGTACATCGGTCTTCAGAGATTTGGCCAAGGTCTCACTCGAGGTGTTGTCGGCATGGTTACAAGTCCCCTTCGTGGGGTGAAAAGAGGCGGTGCGACTGGTCTCTTCAAAGGATGCTTCACTGGTGTCGCTGATCTCGTGACAAAACCAACCGCCGGAGCGATTGCCTTGGCTGCAAAATCTGTGGAAGGCGTCGCGAACACCGCGAGGAGCGTGCAGAGTGCAGCTTGGAATGTAGTTTTGACTGACAAAGTTGTGAATGCACCAATCCGCCGACTGCCCATCGGAATAGGCGGTGATGGAGTTATCCGCGCTTGGAGCGAACGAGATGCCCTGGGTGTATACATGATGCGTTACGCGTCTGTTCAAGCTGGAACGCTGTCCTTTGCATACCATCCGGGTTCTTCCGATCTTTATGTGGCGATGCATGACGTGCACGCTGACAAAGTCCTGGTTTCGACCAACCAACGAATGATGTGCGTCGTCGTCCCAAACATGCAGAATAACATGCCGTCCGAAACGCCAAAGTGCTTGTGGTACATTTCTTGGTCAGATGTGAGCTCTATTTGGGTTGAAGCTTCCGTCGTTATATGCATACAAGTCAACATTGAGCATGAACGCGAAACTTCCAATCTTGGCTCGTTTGAGACTCAACAAATTTCACAAACTGCGCGATTCCACGTCAGAGCGCGATCAAAACAAGAGGCGGAGCAGCTGGAAGTGCATCTCCGCCGGTGCTGGATCGATCATCTTGACTCGTTGGACGTGTAATAGCATTCTTCTAGTACCTAATAACTCTGTGTAATACAAAACTCAACTCAATGGAAATGTAAATCTATACCGTCGCCGCTATCTGCCTAACACTTTCTTTAACACAGATTTAGATTCGTCGCTCGCTACGTCCAAACGAGCGGCTAGATCGTGTATTTCCTCATCCGTCAACTCTTGGAACTCCTCGTCTGCCGCCGCTTCGCCCCGAATTTTCCTGACCAAGTAAATGATCGAATCTCTCTCGTTGTTTATCTTCGACAACCGTTCCTTCAAAGACGCGACGAGATTCTGCTCGTGTTGCGTGAGCTCCTTGCCGTGCGCTCGCCCCGCGACCCCATCCCCGTCCATTCGCTCCCCCTCACGTCTCTCATCAACCTCACTCGACCCGAGCGCTCGCTCATCCATCCCCAAACTACTCGACCGTAACGTTCGTCCGAACCCGAATCCAAACCAACCATGGCGTTTCCCGCTCGCCACCGCATCCACCTCCACCCGTCTCTCATCGATCCCTGCAGCCTCCCTCGCTCGAATCCTCGCGTCGATTCGTTCCCCGAACGTCTCCCCTCCATTCTCCCCAAACCGATCGATGTAACGCGCGTAAAAATCTCTCGGCGTCACGCTCAACGCGAATAAACAAAGCGTCAGCCAAACCAAAAACGCTCGCGCGCGTTTCGCGCCTCGGTCCTCCTTCCGCGGCTGTTGCGCCGACTGTTGCGGCCCCGATCGACGCGTTGTCGTCGTCGTCCATCCCACCCGTCGTCCTCGACCGCCGTGCGGGTGCGGGAGACCGTCACTCACACCGCGTTTCATCTTCCTCCTCTTCTCCTCTTCTCCGCCCGTTACACGACGTCGTTCGCGCGTCTCCGCCCGGCACGCGTTCCACGAGGTATATTATTCAACACGCACCGCCTCTCCGACGTTTCGGTGGCGTCGGCGTGGACGGCGACGGGGACGACGACAACTCGCGTGCACCAACGCACCGCGCGTTGATGTCAACAACCAGAAGAGTCTGTTGACGACACTTCACGTCGACCAGACAATCAGACGACCCGACGTGGACGCCCCCCTCCGTCGTCATGAGTGGCGAACGCGTCGTCGGATTGCGATACGTCGCCCGCGGCATCGGCGGGGTGGAAGAAATGCGCTCGTCGTTGGACGACTCGCGCGTGTACTTTGGGTTGCTTCGCTTCGTGTTTGGACGGGGCACCTTTGCGCGAGTGAAGACGTTGCTGGTGCACTGGAACGGATCGAGGTGTCCGGTGGTTCGGCGGGGGCGGGCGAACGCGTCGAAGCCGTTGGTGGAGGTGCGCGCGACGACGAGGCGATGCGACGACGAGGCGCGACGAGGCGTTGACTGATGGATGGTTGGAGTGAGTGAATTTTGACGTCGACTGACGCGACTCGTTGTCATGTTATCTTTCGTTATAGGATGCGTTATCGCCGTTTTCGACTTCGGTGACGTTCATGGAGGATGGAGAATGCACGACGGATAGAGTGGTGGAGGAGCTGTATCGCGTGGTGGTGTCGGATGGAAGGTTGGGAGAAAACGGAGCGACGCCAAAGGCGTTCGACGAAAACGGCGCCTCGGCCTCCAAGGAGGATATGAAACGAGACATTGAGGAACAACTTATCGAGGCAAAGAGAATGTACGACGAGACGCGAACGCGTCGGCTTCGACTTTTGACGCTAAGAGAAATGCCGCGGAAAATGTCGTATCGCGAGGTGCAAAGGATGGTTCGCGCCGACGGAGGCGCTTTCAACTGGCTGTTGTGTCGAGCGGACGCCAACGGTACGGAAGTCTTCAACGCCGGTGGAGGGTCTTTGGAGGAGATGAAAAAGTCATTGGATGATAAAGAAGTTTTATTTGGATTGCTCCGCATGTCCTTCGGGACGGGAGTCTTCAGGCGGACCAAGTTTGTGCTCGTGCACTGGTCGGGCGATGAGGTGCCGGCGCTTAAACGCGGACACATGAACGCGCAAGAGGAAGCCATCAGGCGGATCATCGGGCCGGTGAACATCAGCCACTTTGCGACGACGCTGGATGAATTGAAACTCGAAGATTTGATTGAAAAGATCAAGGCAAAGGTTGTCCTCGACGGCGAATCGAGCGAGGGTGAGCTCGATTTGTACTCGTTGGAAAAGTTCATGGTTGCCGTCGAAGAAGACAGCGAGGCGTTGAAAAGAGAGTTTCCGGAAGCAGCGGTAGCGGAAAACGGTGGGGCGACGGAAGAGAGCGTAGAGCCTACGTTTGGAGAAGCTCTGGAATCGGTGTTAAGCTCGAAACAACCGTACAACTGGTTTCTCTGCGAGCTCGCGTGAGGCGACGCGTGTATTACTGGAAGCAACTGTTGAGTAACAAATTTTGTAAAATGTACCTACAATAATCATGTGCGCTATACCGATCAATTCGTTCGCTTTGACTTTTTGCCTCGCAAAATGCCCGCAGCCTTGGCAGACTTGACGACGCCTCCAAGCTGAGCGCGCGCGGCAACCTTTTTGCTGTTGCGACGGTTGAGAAGTTTTGGATCGAGTGGCCAGTAGGCGTACGGTTCAAGTTTGGTGCTCTTAGAGTACACGTCACCCGTAGTTTTACCCTTGGCCTTGTAAAGATCCGCGCTGTGACGTTCGTGCGTCGTGCGTTGACGTTTGACACCTTGCGAATTGTGTGTACCGGAAGTGCGAGCCGTTCTCCCAGTGGCGTTGGTGCGAGCGGCGCTCGCTCCGCCACGCGACTTGCCAGTTCTAGACGTCCATCTAGACCGTCCACCTTCAGAGCCGTTCTCTTCGTCTTCCTCACGACGTCTCTTTGCTCCAGCGCTCTCTTCAACAATCATTAATTTACCATCGGCGCCGATTCTATAGTCGCCGTCGTCATCGTCCTCAAATTTGACGCGCCGACGCTCGCCTTGTGGCAGCATTGAACGACGCATGGCGCTGTCATCCAAAAGATCGAGCGGGGCGTCACCGGCAGCTGGGAGACGCGCTCCACCGGTCGCACGCTTTGCAGCAGCTGCGGCAGCCGATCGCGGTCCTTCGCCGCCGCCACGCCGCGACGCCGGAGCAAAAGTACCCGCGTCGCCGCCGCCACCTCTCCCACTCCTTCTCGATCGTCCGTGGTCGCTATCGTCCATTTCATCATCGCTAAAGATATCGCCATCTCTCCATTCCGATCTTCTCGCCGTTCGCGTTGACTTAGCGCCACCGTGTTCGCTACCAGCCACGGATGATTTCTTCTTCTTTTCCATTCGAGCGTCTTCGCGTTTAATGTGTGCGATGAGCTTGAGATGCTCTCGCGGCACGTGCGCTTCGACAACTTCATATCCACATCTCTTACACATGCGTTCCAACACGACGCGCACCTTGAGCTTGAAACGGTTCTTCGAATCTTCGGACCAGTGCAAGATGGCTGGGACGAGTCTCGGGAGCTCTGCGGCAAGATCCTGTTGCGGAAGTCGCACGACAACCACCTTGACGAAACCCAAACACGCCTTGACGACTTCGCGGGATTTCCCTTCGAGCAACGCGCACACAGCCGGAAGAAGCTCTGGAACGGTGGAAACCAACGAAGAGGAGAATTCGTAGAGTAAACGCGCGAGCGCCATGATTGTCGCCGCTTGCATGGAGGGAGACGAACCGACGATTCCGGCGAGGACGGTGAGGAAAAATCGTCGCACGCCCGTGCCCATTTGTTCCGTTTCCATTTGATCATCCTCATCTTCGTCATCGGCGGCACCGAGCCAGGCGGCGACGCCGGCGTGGCCAGAACGCGCTGATCCACCGCGCGCGGCTTCGGCGTTCTTACGCTCGATGGATCGAGGAATGCTAATCAAGAGTTGATACGCGAGCGTGCGCGTGCGCGCGTTGGCCTCCTTGGTTGCGAGAATGAGTTCAGAGAGCAACACGGTGAGAGAACCAGTGGCGCCGGTAATGTTACCGCTACCGTCTCCACCTTGTTCAGCGTCCGCGACGGCATCACGCTCTTGAAGCGCGGGTAGTATTTTACCGATTACCTTGAGGCGGTAACGACGAGCCGACGGGAGGCATGAATCGACGCCAGACACCAATAGCACCTCGACTTCATCCGCCCGCGCTTCGAGCCATTTCCCATCCTTCGCTTCGCAGAGCTCGTTGAGCAACTTGTACGCGCGCTTTTGAATGACGCTCTCTTTTTCCAAACATGCGGGTTTGGCGATTTTGTACACCATCTCCAAGCCTTGGTCGTCGAGTCCGCTCACCAAGGCGTAAACGAGATCCATAAACGTGCACCTACGCGCCGTCTTGTCGTCACCACCTTCAACCAAGGCGTCGGGCGCGCCAGGATCATCCGCGGTCACCTTGACAAGCTTTCTCAGAACGGTTCGGAAAAAACCGGCGAGCTGGGCCTGATCCGTCACCTTGGCAAAGGCGCCGATTGTGTGGGATAACGCTCCACGTCTCGCCGTGGGTGACGACACAAAGAGATTGAAGAGAATTGGTAAAAAGTTTCTTGCGTACTTGCTCACCGCCGCCAACTGGGCCTCGGCGACGTCGACGGTGAAGGATGCGGGCATGTGTTCGTCGTTCGGCTCACCGGCGGCAATGGTGGACGCGCCGTCGCCCGCATCGTCGTCGTCGTCGACTTCGTACACGCCGGCGCCGATGCGTCCTTGACGAATCAAGCGCTTCAATCCTTCGCATACTGGAGCTTGTAAGTCGATTCTCGAGCTCAGGGCGTTACCCAAATCCTTAGCCACCAGTGGAAACGAATCAGCAGCGTCAGTGGGCCAGTTCGCAAAGGCTGGGAACAGGCTCCAGAGGGCGTGCTCCGCCGCGCCGCAGCGTTGGGCTTCGTACGCTCGATTGGCGCTTCGCGCCCTCTCGGCGCGTTCGCCCAAGGCGCGGGCTTGCGGAAGAATGGCGTCGGCGAAAAAGGACAAGTTGGCACCAATCAAAGCCGATCGGAGGAGCGGTACGAGCCAGAGACGACCAGTCTCCTGACTCGCCGCCGCCATGACTTCTTGTTCGTCGACATCCATGTCCCCCCCTTCGTCGTCGCGGTTTGACAATTCGGCGTCGATAGCCTCCTCGAGCTTGAGCGGGAGAGACTGAAGGACTTGCTCCGGTCCGATGGCTTGAATCGCCGCCGTGATGCAATCTTGGAGTTGTTGTTTGCACATAAGCTCGCTCGCGTGTTCGCCCATCTCGCCCAACGCGTTGAGCGTTCCTTGCAAAATCGGCCCAGACGCCGGACCGAGACGCACAAACGCCACCGTGGCGATTGGAATCGACGCCGACCAAGCGCCGCGGTATCGGAACCCGATGGCGGACTCGATGCTAGATGCAACGGACATTAGCGCCGTCGGCTTCCCCGGTGCGGTTTTACCCGAAGCGCGCGCAGACGCGATCGCCTTAATGGAATCCTGCACCATGGATGGCGTCACGCACGACCGCACCAAAGAAATGAGCGACTCTGCAATCTCCGTCGCCACACCTTCGTGCGGCGTCGCGAAGAGCTTGACAAGGGCGTGAAACGTCGTCGGGAGCGTTTGCGTCGCCACGGTTTCGTCAATCGCGGTGAGCTTACACTGCGCCCGCGCGAGCAATCGCACGAGAGAAATCACCGTCGTCGGTTGCGTCTTGAGATGCGCATTCGCCGTCGCAGCGATGGGTTGCATCATTCCCGCCACGGTGTCCGCGCTCACGCCCATCGTCGTCGTTGTGGGTGAGTTTGCGAGCATCAAAAGCGCCTCGGTCGCGTGCTGCGTCAGGAGCGGTTCGTCCAAATCCAACAATCCGACGCACGCGTCTGCGCACGCTCCGCACGCCGGCTCGCCGAGTTCAGGCAACAAAACCTTCATCGCTCCGAGCATGTACAACGCCTCTGTCGCCGCCGCCGCCGCGCGCGCGCGCGCATCCTTCGCCCCCGCGGCTCCCCGCGCCTTTTGCATCTCCTCCGCCGCGCGTTCAGGCGCCGATCCAATCTTTTGAGCAAAAGTCGCCGTCATTTCCGAGTACGCCGTGAAAACCGCGAGAGCGGCGCCTTCACCGTCGGTACCCGCCTCCGCCATCACATCCGCGCGCAACCGCTTCATAACGTCCCCCACCGCCGCCACCGCCGCTTTCCTCACCTTTGGCCGTCCATCCACCGACAAATTCAACGCCGCCTGAAACGCCCGCTTCCCCGCGTTTCGCTCCTTCCCGCTCCCAGCCGCCGCCGAGGCGCACCTCGACAAACACCTCACCACGTGTCGCATAGACTTTGGCGTCCGTTCCGACACCACCCGCCCACACCGCATCAAAACCTCACACGTCCTCTCAATCTTCACCCGCAAAATCCGCGTCTCGACGTCTCGCATCGCCTCCGCCGCGCACGCGCACACCGCGTCCAACGCTTCCAACGCCGCCTCGTCGCTTCCTCCTTCACACCCCGCCGTCGCCGATTCCAACGCCGCGAACGTCGCCGCGAACACGTTCGTCGCCCCCGATTCCATTCCGTTCGCTCTCAGCGTCTCCTCGATCGCCTCGCACGCGCGCACGACCCCTCTCGACGTCGCGCTCTTCGACCGTCCGTGCGCCGCCCGAAGTCGTTCCAACGCCCCGACGGGAACGACGCCGCCATCGAAGCCGACGTCCACGTCCACGTCGAAGTCACGCGCGTCGTTCCCGTCGTCGTCGTCGTCGTCGTCCGACATCACCGGCGTCGCCATCGTCGTCGCCGTCGTCCGTCCGTCTCTGTCGCCATCGTCTCTGTCGGTTCGGTGCGTCGCGGCGGCGGCGGCTGCGATGTGTGTGTGTGTGTGTTCCGTTGTTGAAAGTCTCACACCACACAGGGACCGAACGAACGAACGAACGAACGATGGAACGATGGAACGATGGATGGATGGATGACCGGGACGCGACCGACGCGGAGGATCCCGATCGGATCGAACGTCGCGCGCGGCGCTGGAGGTGATAATCGCGCGAGACATTTTTTTGTCGTCGTCGGTGTCGGCGGTATCGTCGGCGGTATCGTCGCGTCGCGTCGCGTTCGGGATGGATGACGCGGACGACGCGGACGACGCGAACGACGCGAACGACGCGAACGGGGTGCCCAGATTTACCACTCTCGACCGCACTCGGCGTCGATCCGATCCGATCGATCGCATCGAATTCCTGAGGATGGGACGCGGGCGAGGGTTTGGGTTTGGGTCTGGTGGTAAATCGTCGTCGTCGTCCTCGAGACGGAGCTCGCCGGCGTACACGTACCAAGTCAACTTTTCGGGCGGGAAGAGGTACATCGGCATGGCGCACACGAAGACGACGCTCAAGAAACGCATCGCGACGCAGTTGAGCGGCGGTCCGGGGGCGAGCGCGGTGTGTAAGAATAATCGCGCGCATTCCGTGAGCGGGGTGTTTAAGCACAAGAGCGTGGCGGCGGCGAAAGCGGCGGAAACGAAAAGGTATCACTCGACAAAGGCGGCGCTCGGCGCCGACAAGGTGCGAGGCGCGGGACACACGAAGGATTTCAAAAAGTAACGACACTTCGCGAACGAACGAACGAACGAACGAACGAAGGCGTCGTCGTCGTCGTCGAGCCGAGAGGGATTCATCGCTACGAATATTCTTTTGTCTATTTACATAATGAAACAATGTTTGGTGTCTTCACCGCTCGAGCGGTCAGTCGCGCTCGATTCGATTCGATTCGATAGATGTCGAAATCTTTCAATCGGATTCCTCCGCGGCGCCTGGCGCATCGGAACCTAATGCCCGGGGCCCGCCATCGCCTCCGTCGCGTCGGTACCGACACCCGCCGGCGATTCATTCGCGACCACGGCGGCTCTCGCGCGTTCAAACTCCCTCGTCAGCGCGAAGAGATCCGTCAATCCGCACTCGACGTCTTCGAACCGATCCGTCGCTTCGTCGTCGTCGTCGCGGAGCGTGAACCGAAGCGTCACACGCGCCGAGGACCCGATCCCGCGTCCGTCGCTCGCGGTCGACATCGTCGTCTCCGACGTTCCCGCGCGGACGCCCATTCGCCACGAGACGTCCACCAACGACGTCGGCATCGGGTCGACGGAACAGTGGATTGAAATTGAATCGAGGTGTTGCGCGCCACACTGTGAGGCGGCGAACGGGCGTTTAATTAATTAAGATGAACCCGTTCGCCGCTCTGGACGTCGTCGACGGAACGACGACGACGAACGGGAAACCCCGCGTTCGAACGACGACGACGACGACGACGTCGTCCATCGATGCGTCGAACGGCGGCGGCGGACGACGAGGAGGAGGACGACGAAACGCAGAGACGAAACGCGCGACGCTTTTAGAGGCGGCGCTGTTGGAAGCGAAACGAAACGCGGCGCACGAGGCGATGGAGGCGAGGGAGAACGAGAGGGAGAACGAGACGGAGACGTGGGGGAAGGTTGGGAAGGGGAGCGGGATCAAGCGGTCCGAGGCGAAGAAGATGGCGGCGGCGTTGAATTCTGTGACTTTGCGTAGCGGCGGGAAGATGGACGCTACGGCTGCGGAAGACGCTAGGACGACGACGACGACGACGACGATGGAAAAGAAGAGCGATGTCGTCGACACCGAAAACGCGGAGGATCCAGAAACGTCGTCGTTGCCGCCGCCGCCGATGGTTTCAGATGCGTACAAGCACGTCTTTGAGGATACGGGCGCGACGGCGTGGTGCGTCGACGTGACGGATGGAGTCGACGGAACGGTGACTCGGATGTCGGTGACAAAGGCTGTGCCAAGAATGCGAAAGGTGTCGTTTAAAGGGAAAAGCACGGTGGTGTTGGCGGAGGAGGAAACGCGGGCGGTGGTGCTATTGTGGGAGGAAGAGACGCGGATCGATAGGGCAAGACGCGCCAAGGCGAGGAGAAAAGCGGCAGCAAAGGAGGCAAAGGAGGCAGCGGTCGCGGTCGCGTCGACGGCTCAGACCGCCGTCGACGAGAACCCATCAGAGGCTGTCGTCGTATCTCGACCGCCGCCTCCGGGATTTGAACGGCGGGCACCGATGCACTCGCAGACTCCTCCTGGATTTTCTACGTCGACGTACGGCGCCCAACCGGCGATGCGCTACGTTCCGATAGTCGATCCGAATCTTGAAGCCCGTCAGCGTCAGTTGGAGGCGCAAGTGGCCATGTTGCAAGCGCAACTTGCCGCGCACGCCAACGTCGGTGCGGCGCCGGCGAGGCGTGCGCCGCCGGGATTTGAAGCGAATTTAGAAAATCGGTCGACTTCTTCGTCTCCAGGCGGCAAGTACGTTCCGCCCGGAAGACGGCGATGAATAAAAGAGTAGGAATAGGAATACTTTGCAGCCTGCGAGCTATAGATCTACGTACTAAGCACTACACGTGCGCGCGCTAAAATAATGTTGTCAACACGCTTGCATCCATCAGGATGTCGTCGAATCTTCCGTCGTCGGGTCGCATCGCTGAAACTCGAGCTTCATTTTGCGCCCTGCGGGCCAGGTTGAAATCGCCGCCATGACGGTGTCAAACTTTTCACCTCGCGTGCTGAAACGAATCTGTTCCTCGCCCTTCTTCACGCTCACCCCACCGTAATCCATCGAACTATTAAATACAATGGCTGACGTCGCGATGAGCCGGTCGCCGATGCCGATGATTCCGCTCTTCTCCGCAGCGCCGCCCGGCACGAGCTCGTCGACGAAAATGTTTCCATTTTTATCCTCTTCCAGAAACATGCCGAGCGGCTTCTTGAGCTCGACGGCGTACCGCGCGCACCCAGGCGGAATAGGTTCTTGATCGCTCTCGTTGGACGCGTTGGCGCGAATGATTGCGCGAGCGCCGCGCGATTGAAGAGTCTTCATGCCGCGGCATCGAACGCCGTGGCATCGAACGCCACTCTTGAGCATTCGCGTCATGCGTTTCCTTCTGCAAATGAAATTGAATGAAGAAAACAAGGTTAGTTGCCGACCGCGGGTACAAAAGCTGTACTCTACAAAAATCGTTGATCCGTCTTTTCGTCGTCTCAGAGAGTATGGTCACAAAATATCCACATTGGGTATTCGGTAAAGTTTTTGGGTATAGGTTTTCATCTTCCTTGACGATGACGGTTTCGTGAAAATCCAAACGTTGGTACGGATCGCGGTGGGTGAGAAAATAAGAAGAAGGAGAAGAAAGAGACAGATGTAGCAAGGGCTCTAGAGGCCGGTAGTCATGGACAGACATGAAGCCCGCTTTACCCAAGCGTTACTGTATGGGCGTCTTCTGACTCGAACAGCGCGTACGGACGAAACGCGCCGAGTAAAAATTCACCCAAAATTCGCGGCGCGCAGAAAAGAAAAGCAGAAAAGAAAAGTCCGAGAGAGAAGAAGAGATGTTTCAGTTTTCGTCTGTCGTTTTCACCGTGCCGAGACACTCTAAAGGTGTCCTAAGATATATGTACGAAATCATCACTCACTCATTCTCTCCTTCTCTCTGACTGTCGTAAATAAAAACATAGTCATCGTCGTAATCGCAGAGCTTTCACGTCAGGAAATCAAAAAAAAGATTGGTTTCAGAGAAGTAGTAAGCTTCTCAAGTGAACTATGCCTTGATTTGAGCATCACTCGTGTCGAAGCTCTTCTCCTTTGCGAATATGACTGACTGAAAACGAAAACACGCGCAAACACGTGAACAAACGAACGAAGCATCAAGCCTCAGGTTAACGAGATTCACAAGTTTAATCGTCACCAAAAGTCAGATGGTACGGACAAGTTTTTCTCTTCATCGGCTTCCACCACGAACGGTGTCGTGGTCGTTCGTTCCTTCATTCGTTCCTTCATTCAAAAAAAAACAAACCCACGCGGGCAAAAGAAAAATATAAATATGTCCGGTTTGCGCTCCGGCGACGCGGTACCGAGGCCCGCGCGCGCTGCAGACGGTTCACCGCGCTCAGCCTAAACCAAGCCTTGGTTCGCTTTCGGCGAGACGGAGCGCTGGTTGCGTCACGGATGTAAGACGCGCCAGTGACTCTAGTATTGGTCCGCCTGTTGATGGATCCACCCAACCATCCGTATCGTTTCTTCCCGGTGCACTGTCACAAGAGTCACGACGAAGCGAAGAAAAAAAGTCGTCGTCGATCGCGCGCGCGAGAGAGAGTCCATCGCACCTTTCTCTGACGTATCCGTCGCCGCCGCCCGCGTCTGCGTGTGCCGCTGCGCGCGTTTCGTTTCGGTTTCCTAAGAAGGAGTCTCTCCTTTGTTTTTGGATTCATGACTCGTCAAATGCAATATTTTATTGTGACGGCGGCGCTGACTCGTGCGTTGCACTTTTTCCCAGCGCCGCTCCAAACGTCGACGCGCGGACGACGACGACCGGCGACAGGGAGGCTTTGAAACGAACCATGGAGACGGACGCGTCGACGGGACGCATCGTCGTCAAACCCGCGCTCGAAGCCGTCGGCGCGCACGACGGACCGCTGGACATCGATTGCGGACACTTGCTCGTCAGTGACTCGGCGGCGCTGGATTTCACGGCGGCGGACGACGCGTCGACTCGTGAGGAAGCCGCGGCGACGCGCGCGAGAGACGTGTTGCAGCGGTTAGTCGCCGAATTGTTTTCGCTTCCGAGCGAGAATGATTCGCACGGACGGTTCGCGGCGCTGCCGAGCGGGACGACGACGTTTCCGAGGTTGAGGGCACTGCCGCCGAGCGAGCGACCGCTGACCAAGTGGGAACGGTTTGCAAAGGAGAAGGGGATTAAAAAGCGAAAGAGAAGCAAAGAAGTGTTCGATGAACAGAGCGAGGAGTGGAAGAGACGACACGGGTACGGAAGGGCGAAGGATGCGAACGAAGTGTTGATCATGCCGGGGAAAATGACAGAGGTTCCTGGTAAGACGGAGGACCCGTTCACACGCGAGGAGAGAGAAAAGAGAGAGCGCGTGACGAAGAATAGAGAGAAACAGGATAAGAATTTGATGCGTGCGGTGAGTGAAAAGGGAGCCAAGGTGTTGCCGCCGACGCTAAGATTATCGGTGACGGGATCTTCGAAGACGTCTGTCGGTGCGGGTAAACTCGGGAAGAGCGAGATGAAGGATGTGGCGGCGCGAGTGGCGCATTCGACGGCGTCTGTCGGCAAATTCAACGCGCCGATTCCGGGTGACGACAAGGTGAAAATGCGCGGGAAGCGTCGACAATTCGATAGTGTCGCCCCATCTGATTTCGACGGTGAACGAAAGAGAAGCCAAGAGGTCGTGGCGAGGTTGTTGCGTCGCGAAAAGGAGGGTGGCGTCGTTGACGTCAACGCCGCTGCTCGCAAGATTCAACAGGAAAAGGAAAAGGCGAATCGCGTCGCCAAGAGAAAAGGCGGCGGTAGCGGCGGCGATAACGACGACGGGAAGAAAAAGGGAAAGGGTAAGCGCGTCGCCAAGAGATGATGAATCATTGTAATCGAGAAACACAACTTGAGTGAGACGTACGCGCCTCCTACGCAAAACAAACATATTGCCCAGATGAATGAGTGTGAAGAAGAACTATGGATTTTGTTTGTGTTTTCATTTCCTTGCAACTACGAGTACCGGTACCAATAATTTACAACAAAGCAATCAATAATCGCTGCAAGGGTGATACTGATCGGGCGGTGCCCCCGTGGGGACGCACCCACTTATCGCCTCCCGTTCGTCGGCTAAAGGTCCATTCGTAAAGGGTGTCGGTACAAAACCTTTAAATTGCGGATCGCGTGCGCACCCCCGAACGTTATACTCGCGAGCGTTCGTCTTTATCGACTCGACGATGCCTGAATCGACTTCTCGCATGGGATAATCATCCTGTACGTCGTACCAATCTGGAATGAAACCACCCAGATCGGTCCACGGGACCCGCTCCGTGCGCGCCGAGTAACAGTTGAGGTTCATGCACGTTTCCTCATCTGAGCATCGTTTGATGCAGTGCCCCGCGAGCCAGGCGTCAATCATATCGACTGTGCGCGACTTTTTAATGAAATTTAAAATCTTCTTCGCGCCAGATTTCGTCATCATGTACGAAGGCGTGCCGCTCCATTCGCACAACTTGTCAAAGCGGTACAGATACACGTCTGTGTGATTCATGGTGTTCAACTGTACGTGAAAGTCCAGCGCGTCAGTGGAGGTCGCGCGCGACTTGAACCGTTTGATAAACTGCCCCGTCGGCCTTGCATCGGGTTTAAGCCAAACCAAGTCTGCGTCCGCCGGAAGCTCGTAAGCTAAATTATTGTAATCGAGCGGACTCACTGAGTTGAGCGAGAAGCCGTCTGATTCCCACACAACAAACTTGTCGGCGTCTTGGGGAAGCATATCGATCGCGCGCTGCCAAATTCGCATGTGTGTCAACAAACAGCCAAAGTGATGCGCGCCAGTTTCTTCGCACCTGGCCCCGCACTCAACCTTGTCTCTCGATCCCACCGAGTCTAGCCAATAGAAGTCGGACAAATCTAGCGACGAGTCATCCGTGATGAACTGCACCGCCTTTTGTGCGATTTGTTTCGTCTCTGGCCATCGACTAGGAAACGTCGCGCTCTGCGGAATGACAACCTTGCTGATGTCCTCGTCGTGCATCGCCGTGTACGTCTTGAGTATGTAATTCAAGTAACCAAAACACGACCTGAGCATTTCTGATTCGGGACGGTTTGGATCAAAGTCACCCATGACGAACAGCGGCACGCTCAACGCCTTGATTCGTTCGTCGCGCACTCCGAGAAGTTCTCCGGGCGGCGACGACGAGGGAGAGAGAGAGGAAGAGACCACGACCAACACAACGAAGGTTCCCACCAATAGGGTACTCAGAACCCACTTTGGCAGTCGCATCGTCTCACCGGTTCGACGACGGCGACCGCTGGCTCCAACGACGTCTTCAACATCTTCAACGTCGTCGTCGTCTTCATCGTGATTGCCACCACCAAGCAAGCGCGTGCGTTCACTCAAAAACTCTGCAAAAACGCCTCCCCGTCGCGACGTCTGCCAGTCTTCATCCCTATCGTTTTCGTCCGCGTCGGCGTCGTCAACAACCGGCGTCATCTCGTTGAGTCGTCGGTACGTGTTCCAACACTAAAACTTCGTCACAACAAACACCCGGAATAAAACGTCCGATACGTTACGTTACGTTACGTTACCTAGTACGTTACGTTACGTTACGTTCGTTCGTTCGTTCGTTGCGTCAAACGTTTCGTCGATTCGATTCCTCGTCCCCGTATTCCGTCGAAAAGCCGTCGAGCGAGCGAGCGAATGGGGAGATAGATCGCCGGGACGTCGTCGAGCCGAGGTGCATCACTCTCCCACCCGTACTTTTAATACATGACTTCAATCCGGGCCAGGGCGAAGCAAATCGGCCTCTTCGCGCCATGTGACCATGTGCGGTATTGGAGATAAATCCGTACTGTGGAACTATAAGCGCCATCAACAGGTCGCGCGTTCAATTCGCGCAGGCTCCTCTGCGATTTGATCGGCTTAAAAAAGTCGATGTATCAAATGATTGCGGAGTCTTAGCTCAGTGGTAGAGCGGTTGACTGCAGTACTATCTACGTACCAAAATTTCCTTTTTATAGGATTATTCCCCTTTAAATAAGCATCAGGTGTCCGAGTTTATGTAAACATGTTTTGACTATCAATACAAATCACCGCTATTCGAATCACTAAAAAAGCTCCGCTCACGCGTCTTCCGAGTGAGAAATCTTTGTCTTTTTGCCCGCGACGGCTTGGGCAAAGCTCACCTTGATGTTGTTGCCCCGTTCAACTCCGAGTTGTTTGTTTTCGCCGTCGTCTTCAAAGAGGAGATTTTGGTGCTCATGGGTACCGACTAGACCAGGGATTGAGTCGTCCGCCGGTGATGTCTTCTTCGCGTGCTGCTGCCGCTCGTCAGAGGGCGGCGCACCAGCAGTTAGTTTCCCTTCGTCTTCCGAAGCCTTGCCGCCGCTCTTCCCGGCGTCTCCCGCGTCGTCTTCAGCTCGACGCTTTTTGGATTCCGTGGCGACAATATCCTTTTGGTAGGCTTCAATCTCTTCCTTCAAAATATCGCCAACCGGGAGGTCTTTTCTCTTGACGTGCTTGACCGCCGCAGCCATGCCCGGGAGCCAGTTTGACTCTCCCGTGGTTCTGTCCGCCCAAGACGTGATTTGCATTTGCCAGTTTTCCACTGCCGGGTTGAGGTTGAGCGCCGTTTTTTCCTTCTTCTTAAGCGGAGACGGAAACAACCCGAGGAAAAAGATGTGGTGAGAGGCTTCATCCTTGGACGGATCCTTGAAGCGCGCCGTGCTCGGATGCGCGAGCATTTGACCGCCGGTGCAATTTTCAATGCTTTGAATCAAAATTTTAACGCGTGAACCGACCCAGCCCTCCCACTTTTTAAAGTCTTCCTCGTCCTTGGCGCTCACGGTGACCATGAGATAATTTTTGTACATTTGGAAAAATGGCAGCTTGATCCACAAGTCTTCCCATTTCGCCTCACTCAGTAAAATTTTCTTGCACGCCTCCTTGCCGCGCTTAAACTCCTTCTTCAGCACCTCAAGCGTCGACACGCTCACGTTAAAGGTGGAGTTTTGCGCAGGGTAGGCTGGAGTGAGAATTTTCATCAGCTGGTAACGCTCCGCCTTGTTCACGCGCTCGTCCCAGACTCTCATCCCGGGCAAACCTTCGTCGACAATCGGCACCAACATGACGGGCGTTGTCCACTGCCACGCATCCCAGAGCTGGAAAAACGAAGCCACGATGATGGACGGCGCCGCCTTTGGATAGAGTTGACACACTCGCGCGACTAAAATCGCCAGGTTTACCCCACCAAAGAATCCGACGACGTTCGAGTACACCCCGCGCTTGGCAGCCCACAGACGAAGCGTACGCAAAGCGACGCGAAAAGAGTCGTGATTCGGCACCACTCGCAACAGCGCGTCCGCCACTCTGCACCCGTTCAACGATTTCACCCCGGGGTCGTCTAAATTCATCAAAATAGACGTCTGACACACGTCCAAGTCCTCGGGCACGCTCGTAAACGACGGAAGCGACGTGTACGCCATATCAATCTCAAACCCTCTAAACACGGTTTTAATCTCTGGAACAATCGCATCTCGCACCGGCACGATGGAATCCGTCCCGGGATGATTTCTCATCACGTCATAAAACGACCCCGCGAAATCATTCTCTTCCCAACCAAAAAAATCCTCCTCTCGGCTCAAATGTCTCGGTCCGAGACACAACGTATCGATATCCGCCGCCGGACCGTGGACGCCCAATCTATACGACCCAAACGTGTACAAGTTACACGACGGTCGCATATCCTCCGTGATGCCTTTTCTCGCGCTTGCCTCCCGGGTCCACTCTTGCAAGAGCGCGTTGAGTTCCCCGAGCACCTCCTCGCGCCTCGCGCACTCCTCCGGGGACTCGTAAACGTCGCACTCGTGCAGTTTTTCATCCAGCGCCGCGCTCTGTCTCAGGTCCACTTCCGAGGGACCTTCGTTCGAGATGACGCGCGTCAGCGTCGTCGCACCGCTCTGCGTCGTGAACGTCGTCATGTGCGCCTTTGGTTTCCAGAACCCGTCGAGTGTCCGCACCGCGCGTCGGGATCTGGAGGCACTTTTAGGATTGAATGTGAAAGAAACACAAACTTCCAACTTCATTTTTTCACTCATCACTCGAAACCGCGCGTGCTTCACAAAAACGCGCGCGCGCACGACACCAAAAACGCGCGCGATACGAACCAATCTCGATCGGTTCGAATCCCGCCGTGATTGACGCGAACGGGGGGATCGCGCACGAACGATGGCGGGAGGACACTTGCATCATCAGCAGCAGCAGCCGCGAGGAGGAAACGCGTCGACATCGTCGTCGTCGAACACGATTCGATACGGATTGGCTTTGGTTTTAGCGCTGAATGTTGCATCCGAGGGATTAAAGGCGCGGTTTGCGTCGTCGTCGTCGTCGATAGATGTGGTTTTGGAACGAGCAGCGCACACCGTCGAGGGCGAGAAACTGACGAATGCGAACACGAACGTGAACACGGTCGCGCCTCGAATAGAAGAACCCGCAATCTCGACGCTTACGACGACGACGCGAACGCGAGAGTGCGGATCGCCCGCGATTGATGGATACGCGCATGTGAACGCGACGTGTTTGTTGCGAAGCGCGACGGCGAGGGAGTACGACGCTTCGGCTGAGGCGCGAGCGGCGCTCGAAGCGTCCATCGAAACGCATGCTTCGTACGACGGTATCGCCGTGCGTTGGGGGATCAATCACACGGTGAATTCCGCAGAGGAATGCGCGGAGAGGTGTAGACGACACGTGGCGAAAGAAGGTGGACGAGGCGCGGATGGGTTGCCGTGTAACGTGTTCGTTTGGTGCCCAAACAATGAAGGATTGACGAAATGTTTCGAGCCAGACGCGCACGAGCACTATCCTGGAGATTGTTGGTTAAAGTTTAGCGAGACACCGGAGAACGTCGAGGTGAATCAGAGAGGTGCGAACGACGCGAAGGGGTTCACGAACGCCGCGGGACGGACGTACAGAGAGCGGCATCCCGACGCGCCAGCGTTGACGCATTGGACAAGCGGCGTAATGTTGCCGCCAGGCATGAAGAACACTGGCGGCACGCTCGGTCCTCGGGCGATGTGGTGAGACGACGACGTGTGTAGTGTTGTTTGTGTATTGATACCGGTACAGCTTGATTGTAATATTACGGCGTTTACGAGTTTCTAGTTATCTACGTTTGGGCTATGAAGAGGAGGAGGAAGAAGAAGACGTTGGTTTGTCGCGTTCGTCGTCATCGTCATCGTCATCATCATCATCGTCGTCGTCGTCATCGATGTCTTCACCGTCGTCCCAACTCTTCCAATCACCCGTCACATCCTCTTCCTCTTCCTCTCGAGACGAACGTGCGAAAGCCTCTTCCAGTTTTATCTGCGCCAAACTCCTCGCCCCTTCATACTTAAACTCCAACCTCGGCGTGTGTTTCATCTTTAACATTTTCGACACCATGACTCGTAACTTTTGAGCGTTTCTCTCCAGCGCCTGTCCCGCGATCCGTTCTTCACCGATCCGAGAGCTTCCGTAGAGCACGTGCACTGTCTTGAAGTCTTTCGATATCCGTGCGTCCACTACGTGCAACCCGGTACCGTCAAACTTGTGCCACAGCTCTCCGTGCACGACGTGCGTCAGCGCGCGACGGACATTGGCGGACGCTCGCGCTTGGGCTTTATCCTGGCCGAGCGTCGTGCGTTCCGTGACGACGGGTCTGTCGCCGCGAGCCGCCGGTGGTGTCGTGGATGTCAAAAAGCGTTTCTGAATGTGATTCCGGTTCGTCTTTTCGAGGGCGAAATCATCGACACGTCGCGGTCGTCCACGCGATGGTGACGCCGACGGCGCCGACGCCGACGTCACACCTCTCGCAACGACGGCGAAGCGATCGAACGCGCGGCGCATCGCGTCGAGCAATGCCGACATTCGCCTACCGTCCTTCTGCTTCAGTGCGAGTCGCGCGGTGTGCGCGGTGGTGTGCGCACACGAACGCGCGGACGATTCGCTCGGCATGGCGTCGTCATCGTCTTCTGAATTAGCGTCATCCGTGCCGACGGTGGCGCGCGAGTGGGCCGCCGCGGGCGTCGGGTGCGCGTTGGCGGATACAGTTTTCAACCCACTGGAAGTGCTCAAAGTTCGAGCGCAACAGGCGACGTCACCGACGTCGACGGCGACGCTGGCGAGAGAGTCGATCGCGGCGGATGGATTTGTACGTGGACTCTTCGTCCCAGGGCTCGCGGCGACGTGGATGCGGGGGTTGAGTTACACTGGGTTTCGCATCGGTTTGTATCCTAGCGTGCGCGACGAGGCGTTGCGCATCGTCGGAGGGGATGGGTTCGCGACGAGACTCGCGGCAGGGGCGATCACGGGTGGAATTGGTGCGTTGGTGTTTAATCCAATCGATGTCGTGCGGGTGCGGATGCAGTCTGTGGGCTGCGAGTATCGAAGCACGGTATCGGCGTTTGGAGAGGTGGCGCGTGCCGAAGGCGTGGCGCGTGGATTATGGAGAGGCACCGGCGCGTGCGTGGCGCGCGCGATGACGCTCTCGGGATCGCAATTGGCGACGTATGACGCCAGTAAGCGGTGGTTCCTCGCGCACGGGTACTTTAACGAGGATGCATCGCCTTTACATTTTACGTCGAGTTTTGTGAGCGGCGTTGTAGCGCAAACGGTGACCCAGCCAGTCGATACGCTCAAGACGCTCGTCATGTCCAGCGCGTCCGAGGGCAAGGGCACGATTGAAATCGCTCGGGGCATTGTCGCAAAACACGGCTTACGCGGATTTTACCGCGGGTTCTTCGCCGCGGCGGCGAGACAAGGCCCCGTCATGGTGATACAAATGCCACTGGTGGAAGCGCTTCGTTCTTCGTTGGGATTGGCGGCGTTCCACGAGCGCAAGACGGAGCGCAAGACGTGACCGGGAAACGGTTTTTAGATGCACGCATTATTCAAATTTTACCATTCATTTTTTAACAACGATTTGTATTCTACCTAGTAAGCATACTTTCCGCAGCATCTGCGTTATCCTCGCGTCCGCATCACCTCAGAGCTTCACAAGATGACTCTCTCAGCGAAAACGATTCGCATCGCCAACGTCGCCAGTCCACCGCCGACGACGTCGCGTCGCAGTCACCGCTATTATCCCAGACGTCGCACATCACGTGTCGTCGCGGCGAAACCGACCGAGGATGACGACGATGCAGTAGAAAAACAAAGTAATCTTCGTCGTCTCGCTGATGACGATGACAAGGGTGGGATTGATTTTACCGTCGACGTTGAGGCTGAGTTTAAGCGCGGGTTGGAGTACGGCCGAACAGAGATCCGCGGACGATTCACCCCAGACGCGGTGTCGACGGTGGATAGGGGGTTACCCATCGCGGACGCGATGGTGGCGACGAGTGCACAAGTGTTTGTTGCGGCGTGCGCTTTAGCTGCGGGATCGAGGCCGTCTTGGTTGATACCGTCGACGCTCGGTGGATTGGTGCCAAACTGGAGAGGATTGCCGTATTTAGTGCCTGCGATCGGACACGGTACGAAACTAGCGACGGTTTGGCTCGTGGGGGCGTTGGCGGGTAAGGCATATCAAAGACGCGCGTTTGACGGTTCGTTTAAAGAGGCGATGAAGAGGACGACGCAAGCGGGATGTTTCGCCGTCGGGTTGTTAATCGTGGTGACGCAGTTTGAGGTCGCGCACAAATTTGACGTCGCGGGTTTGGGTGAGCCCTTGCTCGGGGGTTCGCGGGAAGGGGATTTAATTCTCAACGGCGCGCTTTCGGAATTGTTGGTGGACATTGCGAGCGAAGCGGCGGCGCTTTTGGCTTGGCGAGCGATTCGATGGAATACGTCGCCGACAGATCCAGCGACGCTGTTGGAGGAGAAGGAGGAGGAGTGGCGTTAGAAATTTAGGCGATGCGGCGCAATGTCGACGTTTTATCATGAAGTATTATTATTTAGGATAGATTTCAACTTGTCCAACTTTTCTTGTGTGTGTACTTTTTTACTCGTCCCACGCATCGTCTGCTGCGCCGGCGTTTTCTTGCTCTTGAGCGGCGCCTCGCAAGTGTGGTGGCACCCACTTCGACGATGATGGCGCTGGACGTTCGGTGTTATCGGCGTTCTCCGACGATTTCTTCGTCTGTCCGAACGCGCTGTCGATGGTAATCTTCCCGGGCGATTTCTTCTCCTCTGGTTTGGGGTCGGGCTCCGAAGCGGGTTCCGGCTCCTTCGAATTCTTTGTGCCTGCTTTTCGCGCAGCTTTGCGTTGTTCACTGAGCAAGTTACCGCCTGAGAACTCTTGTCGCAATTTCTCCTTGTAATCGTCAAAGGATCCGTTGAAAACTGTAACGCTACCAGGAACTGGCGGGTTCGACTTCATGTCGCCCTTGGTGACAATCCAAATTTCATCCACTACGAGGGAGATGAGGCGCTCGTCGTGCGAGACGAGAACGACTCCTCCTTCGAAGTTGTTGAGAGCCATGGCGAGGGACTCGATCGTTTCGAGATCAAGGTGATTCGTGGGCTCATCGAGCAAGAGAATGTGTGGCTGTCTCCATGCGAGCTCTGCAAACGCCAGACGGGATTTTTGGCCCCCAGACAAGACGCAAATGGGCTTCGTCGCGAGCTCTCCCGACAGACCAAAGCGACCGAGATAGGCGCGCGCGGTTTCGAGCGGCATTTCCGCGTCGAGCCTCTTCATATGCGCCACGGAATCTTGTTCCGGGTCCATCGTTTCCAAGTGATGCTGAGAGAAGCGCGCCAATCGAAGCTTCGTGTGGCGATTGATCCAACCCTCCGTCGGCAAAATGTCACCCTCGAGAAGCTTCAGGAAAGTCGACTTACCGGCACCGTTCGGACCGACGATGGCGACGCGACTGTCCATATCCAAGCCAAAGTCCAAGCCTTGGTAGAGCGTCTGGTAACCCTCGTAACCAAAGGCTACATTCATGACAGAGATGCAAGGTGGCGGCAACGGAGCGGCTGAGGGAAAGTTGATGCGTAGGTAAGGATCGTCGTAATCCACATCCACACGCTCGCTCTGCAGCTTTTCGAGCATCTTCATGCGACACTGTGCCTGACGTACCATCTTCTTGTGACCTTGACCAAATCTAGAGATGAACTGTTTGAGCGACGCCTCTCTCAAGTTTTGGTTGCGCTGCATCGCCTCCTCGTTAGCGCGGTGGTCAGCACGCACCTTGAGGAAGGTGTCGTAGGAACCACCGTAGTAACGCAACTTTTTGTGGTGCAAGAAAACTGTCGCCGTGGTACAATCGTTCAAGAAGCCGCGATCGTGAGAAACGATGAGCACCGTCTTTTCCCATTTTCTCAAAAATTCTTCGAGCCACGTGAGTGCATGCACGTCCAAGTGGTTTGTCGGTTCGTCTAGCAAGAGCAAATCAGGCGTCATGAAGAGCGCCGCCGCGAGAGCGATGCGCATGCGCCATCCACCAGAAAAGTCTTTGGTTGCCTTCATTTGCTCTTCTGGATCGAATCCGAGACCTCCTAAGATTTGCCCTGCGCGTGCGGTGGCGGTGTCGGCGTCAATCTCGTCCAGGCGTTCGTAAACCTCGTTGAGATCGATACCGTCAATCTGATCAATTTCTTCGTCCAGCATTCGCTGTTCCAAGTCTAAGAGATAGAGACGTTCTTTATCGGTTTCCACCACCGTTTGAAGCGCCGATCTGTTGTCCGGGCTCGCCTCTTGCTCGACGTGAATGATGTGCAAAAAGTCTGGAAGTTTGATGACGCGTTCGGATATCGCCCGCAACAGTGTCGACTTACCCGCACCGTTCCGACCAACGAGACCGTACTTGGTACCAAACACAAGCTTGAGCGTACCATCTTGAATCAACTCGTCTCTCCCACCGTAGAGCTGGATGTTATTAATATGAATATCCATGTTGCAATTCGCCCGACGGTTGGCATCCGGACCGCTTCGAATATGAAAGCCCAAATCCTCAGACGACAATCTTCCACCATTCGCCGCGATCCTCGCCTCGCGCTCTCGTCTCTCTCGTTCCTCCTTCTTCTTCCTCGCCGCCTCCTCCTGCTCTTGCTTCATCGAAAGCATCTTCCTCACCTTGGATTTGCCTCGCTTGACAGGTTCATCCGCGAGCGTCTCCCCGTTGGCCACCTTTACTCCGTTCTCACGTCCTCGCTTGACCCGCGCCAACATCACCCGGTACTGCTGCACGCACTCCAACGCCGTGCGTTCACTCACAAACTCCTCCGAAATCCTCTCCCAGAGCGTTTGCGAGCTCGTCGACGCACCGTCACCGCTCGAAGAATCAAACGCTCCGCAAGCGCGCAGTCCCTCGCACAACGCGAGATCCTCCTCCTCGGTCCATCCACCACCGGCACCACCGGCGCTCTTCCCACCCTTTGCCGTCGATCCCAAACCCGCATCAACCTCCCCGTCGTCGTCGACGTCGTCTCC